>Ga0207152_1124_pt1 | contig 15953 bp, 10 predicted proteins | sample Alteio_BWMinHeat_30_FD_153590 | JGI IMG/M metagenome (GOLD analysis project Ga0207152, IMG submission 153590) | Enriched cells from forest soil in Barre Woods Harvard Forest LTER site, Petersham, Massachusetts, United States -... | ecosystem: Environmental > Terrestrial > Soil > Temperate forest >... | reverse complement strand
GAGCGCGCCTCGATGGCATCGAGGAGGTCGTGGGTTCGAATCCCATCGGCTCCACCAAATTCTTACCGTCGTAAAACAAAACCTATGGCAAAACTCACTTTTCTTGGCGCTGCGGGAACCGTTACCGGTTCAAAATATCTGGTAGAAGCGGCGGGCAAGCGGCTGCTGGTGGATTGCGGGCTATTTCAAGGTTCGCAAGAGCTGCAGGACCGCAATTACAAGCCGCTGACGATCGATCCAAAGACGATTGACTATCTGGTGCTCACGCACGCGCACCTGGATCACACCGGATGGCTGCCGGTGCTCGTCAAAGCGGGCTATCGCGGACCGATCTTCGCCAATCCGGCCACGATAGAACTGACCACTCTCTTGCTGAAGGACTCCGCGCACTTGCAGGAAGAGGATACCCTGCACGCGCAGATTCACAAGGACAGCCGCCACGCCGACCCACAGCCGCTCTACACTTCGGAAGACGTGGATCCCGCGCTGAAATTGATTAAGAGCATGCCGCGCAGCGGTCCGTTCGATATCAGCCCGGAGTTTCGCGTGACGTCGTTTGACGCGGGACACATCCTGGGATCATCGAGTCTGGAACTGACGGTCAGCGAGGGTGGGAAGAAGACCGTCGTGGTGTTCTCCGGCGATATTGGGCGGTACAACCAGCCGATACTGAATGATCCGACAACGCCGCCCTCAAGCGCGGATGTGCTGATTTGTGAATCTACTTACGGGGACCGCGAGCATCCGGAGGGTGATGCGGCACAATTGCTGGCGGGAATTGTCAATCGCGTGGCCAAGCGTGGCGGCTCGATCGTGATTCCGGCGTTTGCCATCGGGCGGACGCAGACGTTCATGTATTACCTGCGACAACTGGAGGATCAGCAGCGCATTCCGCGCTTGCCGGTGTATGTGGACAGCCCAATGGCGCTAAGCGCGACGGATTTGTATTTGAAGTACAAAGAAGACCACGACCAGGACTATGTGCATGAGGAAGGCAGCGACGGAAAAGGCGATCCATTGGACGTTCACGAATTCCATCTGACGCGCTCCGTCGAGGATTCGAAAGCCATCAACAATGTCAAGAAGCCCTGCATCATCATTTCCGCCAGCGGGATGATCAGCGGCGGGCGCGTGCTACACCATCTGGTGCAACGCCTGCCTGATGCGCGCAACGCGGTGATCCTGGCGGGGTTCCAGGCGCAGGGCACGCGCGGCCGGGCACTGCAGGAAGGCGCGAAGTCGCTGAAGATTTATGGACAGGATGTGCCCGTGGGAGCCGAAATCGTGGAGTTAGGACAGTTTTCGGCGCATGCCGGAAAGAGCGAATTGCTTCGGTGGCTGACGGCGTTACCCTCACCGCCCAAGCAGGCGTATTTGACCCACGGCGAACCAGTGGCAGCCCAGGCCCTGCAAGCGGCTATCCAGGAAAAGTTCAAATGGAAGGCGGCGGTCGCGAGGTACTTGGACACAGTGCCGGTGGGAGAATAGGGTCCGGCGAGCCCAAAAATATTTTCACCAAATCAGGAAACTAATTGGGGGCTAACCTCGTCTATACAGGCAAGACCACTCGCGGGGTAGGGGGCTAACCACCACAGGGCAACCGACCGTCAGTCTCCTACCCCTAAAAACTCAGAAGCTCTTGAATTTGCTTAATTTATATAGAATTTAGACCCGGAATTGCAACACCTCTTTCCAGATCCATAGAACTTCATAGCAGTTGGCAGGAAGTATTCTGTGAAGGGGTCTAGCTTGTCGCTAGAGACATGCGCTTTGTCGGAGTTTCGCGCGACATGGGCGGGACTTCCACAATCTCCAGCCCGGCTACAAACATGGGTGTCGGCGCGACTCTTCCCCAACGGTTCAAATCCCAATGCGCGCGGATGAACTTGACTTCCGGGCGAAGCGAAATGTCCAGCACCATCTTGGTCGTACCGCGATAAAACTGCTGGGGCAGCTTCAGCAGCGGCTTCTTCGACCAGGTTTCCCCGTCGGCCGAACCCCAAATGGACACTTCGAGCGATTCCTGTTCCGTCTGCTCGGTGACCGTCAGCCGGCAGAGAAAAGTGCGGCTGGCGCTTTCACTGATGTTGAAGGAGACGCCGTCGCCGTTGGCTTCCATGCGGGTATCGGCGGGAATGAGATCTAGTTTTGTGGGCATAAGAATTGTCGAGTGCGGATTCTAGCACATAGTTTTGAAACCAGCGTAGAGCGATGAACGAGCATTGAAAACCGCTATGGAGATGGCGGCGGTACAACATCAGGCATGCAGCTTGGCAAGACGTTCTTCGGCGGCGGCAAGAGTTTCTTCCTTCTTGCAAAAAGTGAAACGCACCTGGGAGGCGCCATCTTTGGCGTCGTTGTAAAAGCTGGATCCTGGAACCACGGCGACGCCGATTTGCTCGACGAGATATTTCGCAAAGCGCACATCTTTGGTATCGGCCGCGAAACGCACTGGGTCCGGGTCCGCGAAGCGCGAAATGTCCGTCATGATGTAATACGCGCCGCGGGGTTTGAAAACGGTGAAACCCGCGCTCGCGAGGATTTTCAAAAGGCGTTCTCGCTTGGCCACATAGGACGCAGCGAGTTTGTCATAATAGCTCTGCGGAAAGCGCATAGCGCTTGCGCCAGCTTGCTGCAACGGTGCGGCGGCGCCTACGGTCAGAAAATCGTGGACCTTGCGGATGGGCTGCGTCGGCTCCGGCGGGGCCAGCACCCAACCGACACGCCATCCCGTGACACTGTACGTTTTCGAGAGGCCATTGATGACGATGGTGCGGTCGCGCATGCCGTCGATGCGCGCCATGGAAATATGTTCGGCGCCGTCGTATAGAATGTGCTCGTAAATCTCGTCGGTGATGCAGTAGGCGTTCCAGCGCACGCAAAGGTCGCGGATGAATTCCAGTTCCGCGCGGGTGAACACTTTCCCCGTGGGATTGTTAGGCGTATTGAGAATGATGGCTTTGGTGTGTGGGCCGAACGCGGCGGCAAGTTCTTTTTCGTCGAAGGACCAGTCGGGAGTGCGCAGCTTGACGAAGCGTGGCGTCGCCCCGCTCAAAATCGCATCCGGCCCATAGTTTTCGTAGAACGGCTCGAACACGACAATTTCGTCGCCGGGATTGATGATGGCCATCATCGCGGACATCATCGCTTCGGTCGAACCGCAGCAAATAGTGACTTCGCGTTCGGGATCGTACCGGACGCCCTGGGTGCGTTCGAATTTTTCAACGATAGCGTCGCGCAGCGGCTTCGCTCCCCAGGTAATCGCGTACTGATTGATGTTGTCGCTGATGGCCTGCCGCGCGGCTTCCTTGATCTCTTCCGGCGCCGCAAAGTCTGGAAAGCCCTGCGAGAGGTTGACCGCGCCGTGCTTCAAGGCCAGCCGCGTCATTTCGCGGATGACGGATTCGGTGAATTGCTCGGCCTTTGCAGAGAGCATCCGGCGTGAAATGTGAGCCATCGTCGGGTCGGAAGCGGTCATTGCACCTTCTTGGTTTTTTTACTGCTCAATCTTGCGCTCGCAGCAAAACGTCAGCGGGCGCGGCCGGTGGCGGCCTGCAGGGCTACGCTTGGCTGACCGTAAATCATCCGGTAGACGGCGGTGTTGCGCAAGACGATTTGTACATAGTCGCGGGTTTCCGAAAACGGAATGGACTCGACGAGTTCCGGAATTTCTTCGTAGTTGCGCTCGCCTTTCCACGCGGCGATGCGATCCTCTCCGGCGTTGTAGGCCGCGGCGGCATATTCGGGAGCGCCGGTCTGGCGCACCAGATTGGCGATGTAGACCATGCCCACGGCGATGTTAAAGTCCGGCTCGAAAAGCTTGTCCTTGGTGTAGCGAACCTTCATCTGCTTGGCAAGGAGCTTCCCCGTTTTCGGCAGCACCTGCATGAGGCCAACGGCAAATTTGGGGGAAACGGCATCCGCCTGAAAAGTGGATTCCTGCCGGATCAGCCCGGCGGCAAACATCGGATCGAAATCGTTCTTCGCGGCTTCGCGGCGCAACGCGGCTTCATAAGGGAGCGGATAGAGCGACTTCCAGACGGCAACCGGAACATCCCCGAATTTGCGAGAATCGAAACTCGGAACGATGATTCGCCCGTAGGCCATACCGGCGCCGTAGTGGCCCTGATCGAAGGCCGCTTGCGCAGCCTCCAGCAGGAAACGTGGTGACGATGTTGCGAAGTAAGCGTTCTTCAGCTCCTGCTCCGCGGAAGAATCGAACGCGATGGCGCGCAATGCCTGCGCACGCGCCCAGCGATCAGCGGCAGCCACGGGAATGGGCTCATCGAAAGGACGCAAATCCGGCGGCGGCGGAATTTTGTCCAGCGCCTCCGGTGGATTCTCTTCGCCGGGACCAAGCTTGGCGAGCCGCGCCGCGGACGCGTTGCCGAAATACGTTTCGGGGAAACGCTCGACCGCTTTGCTGTAGTAGCTGCGGGCGCGCGCCGGAGTGTTGGCGCGTTCCGCGTTGCGGCCCAGCCAATAAAGCGCGTCAACGGCATTCGCGGATACCGGATACTTCAATAGAAAGTTCGTCAGTCGGTCGTCGGCATCGGGCTGGCGATTCAGATAGGCGACCCACGCAATACGCCATTCGCAGTTGAAGGCATATTTTCCGCCCGAGAAGGAGTCCAGCACGCGCTGATAGTCAATGACGGCTGTCGTGCGGTTTAGTTCCACCCAATGATAATTCCCCGCAGCCATTAAGCCTTCTTCGTTCCACTTGCTGACGGGATATTTCTGCGCAATGGTGTTCAGCGCCGTGAACATCTCCGCTTCCTTCTTCGCCGTGCGATACGCTTGCGACAGAGCGTACAGCCGCTCGGCATCCACCTCGAGGTCCGGCGTATTCAGCGAAGCGATCAGCGAAGGCGAACCCTTTTGCTGAACGCGGCATTCCGCAACGCGAAGTTGGGCGCGCTGCCGCGTGGGGTTCGCGGGATCCTTCAGCATGGTGAGCAGCTTTTCGTATTCGGCGCGCGCTTCTTTCCATTTGTGCGCGGCATAGAAAGCCTGCGCCCGTTGCTCCTGCACTTCCACGCCGGGATAAGGATATTCCTTGCCCAGCGCGTGCGTGAGCTGCGTCAAAGCGACACCGGCGGGCTTGGCTTCGTCTGCCAACGGAAATTTGTAGAAAATGAGTTGATAGTCTTTGGCAGCCCGCGCCAGCTGGTGCGCGGCTTGATAAGCGCGTCCGCGTTCCAGGAGAAGCCCAGGCTTCGAGGCCGTAGCCGAATAAGCGTTGAGCGCATCGATGGCTTCATCGGCGTGACCGAGCTGCACGGCCACGGGCGCAATCGCTGCGAGGAGCTCCTCGCGCATCGCGGTATTGGGATAGTCGCGCTGCATGGTTTGCAAAACTTTGTACGCTTCGGCGGAACGCCCGAGGTTGCGCTGCGCCTGCGCCGTCCAGTACAACGCATACTCGCGCAGCAGCGTGTCGTTCTGCGCTTTCAGCAACCAGCCGAGGGCTTGCGCGTGGCGGTTCTTTGAAAAGTCCTGGTAACCCAGGGCCAGCGCGGCCCGCGCACCCCATACGGTCGTCGTTTTCTTTACCGCGAAGGCGGAGAGTTTTTCGTACGAGCCGGGGACCGCGTTGCGCATCGCGCGTGCCAGCTCCGCAAGTTCTTTTTGTGCTGCGTCGTCTTCCGGCGTATCCGCTGCACCAAGTGGGGTGGACGTTTCCAGTTTGCATCCCGTCTGGCACGGCACGGCTTTCGGTTTTTTCCGTGTACGTTTGTGCTGCGAGGATTGCGCCAACGCGTCAAACGCGCCGCCAAGAGACAGGCTAACGCCAAGGATCAATGCCATCAGCGAGCGCACCATAGAGGAACAGAATAATACGGAATTTTCCGCAGAGCCAGAAAAGCGAACCACGTGCGTTCGATTAGTGATGGCGGGCGGGCGTGGCGTACGGGTATTCGCCGAGGGCATGCGCATCTCCATCGGCGAGGATTTCCACCATCCAGCGGTAAAAGTAGTCCACCGGGTGGTCCATGATGGGCTTGAAGCGGCGGTCGTATTCGCGATGAGCTTTTTCAATGTCGTCTTTCAATCGGTTGCAGATATCCTTTTTTTCGCGGCCCAGCCGCACTTGCTCCGGCCGCAGCATTTTTATGTCCTGCATCGAAACTTTGGCCACGCGATTCGCTCGTCGGTGCAGTTCCTGCTCCTCGGCGGATAGCCGGCTGACGTTGAAGTCCCCGTCCATCTCCGGTTCAGAAGCGATCGCAGCCGCGGTCGGCTCCATCGCCGGCAGCTTCGCCGGCTCAGGTGGTAGATCAAGCTCGACTTCCACGGACTCTTCTTCCATCTCCGCGGGCTCGGCTTCTACCTTGGCGGAGGTTGAAGCCATGGGCACGGGCGCAACCGGCACCGGACGTTGTGGCGCGGCCGGTGGCTCGGTGGCCACTTTGCCGACCAAATCCGTCAAGTGCGCTTCGATCGGCGAGCGCGGCCCAGACTGCATGGAAACCGTCACAAATCGCGAAAGCACTTCCAAAGAGGCCGCCAGCGAAGCGGCAGAGGTCTGCGCCCGGAGCAGCGACGGCAGCGCGTTAGCGGGCTTGTTGCTGCTGCACGCGGCTACCACATCACCCACTGCGTGATGTAGCTCTTCCGAACTGCGCTGGATGCGCTCGAGGTTATCCCGCAGCGCGCGCGAGATCGCCTGTTCGATGGCGCTGGACTCTTGTGGCATACCGGTTTTCGGGGTGTTTTTGGGCATATTTTCCCCGTCTTGCCATTTTGGAAGCTAGGTGCTGTGGAGTCAACGGCCTAGCAGTACTGTTGTGCCCAATTGTTGCTTAACTGTGGCGAACCATGGCTAATGACGGCAGGTGGCATCCAACTGCAAAGACACGAAACCTTGGGACGGATCAGGGATCTGCCTCTCGAAAAACTCTTTCGTTCAGCGGGCAGCCCTTGGCACGAGGATTTCGACGACAACGAGTGACCGATCACATCACTTCAGAGTGGACGCCCCTGCCGGATTCTTGCACTGGTACAGTGTCCGCAAGGCCTCGAAGAACGGCTTTACGCTCGCATCGACAGTCACATTACCGGAATATCTGACTTCGTCTTGAGCATCCAGATAGACCTCCGCACTGTGATCCTGGTCCGTGCGGAAATGCAGAGGCTGCGGTGCCGGAGTCGCCTTGTCGTTTGCGGAAAGAAGCCTTCCGCCCGTGCAGGTGTATGACTTCGCCCACAGCGAATCAAACAGGGCCTTCGCGCTCGCCTCCGGTTGCATGTCACCCGAATAGCTGATCCTCTCTGCGTTCCATTCCAGAATCCCGTTTCGGCCTCCACTTCCGTGGAATTTGATGACATGCGGCGAAGCCTGTGTCGTGGGCACGCTCTGGCCCGTTTCTATCGCAGCCTCGTCCGCTCCTTTTTCCTGTTTGGCTGCGGTGGGCGAAATGATTTGTGCGGGATAGGGCAAATCCACTGAACCGATCATGCCAGTCCGGGTATCGCAGACGAGCAAGCGAACGCGTGCTGTCTCCGGTTTCGGCACGAACGAGATCGTATGGGAAACCCCGCGTGTTTTCGCAAATTGATACTCAACTTCCGTGAATTTCTGACCGATACTCTGACGGTTGTATTGCAAGGGCAACCCCTGCGCGTTGAACATACAAGTAGCAAGTTCAATCTGCGCACTTCGTACCCCGCCTTCTGGCGGACCGAACGAAAGCGCATTTGGATCGATAACCAGAAAATACTTGGTCTGCCCCGGCTGATCGGGTGGCAAAGCGCTGGCTTCGACCATAATCGAAGTGGCCGTCAAAAAATCATTGCACGCGGCTTGCGACATATGAAGATCCGTGTCCTTCGCATCCTTCGCCGAAATCGTGGCGTCAGACTCGCGCGCAAAGTAGCCTTCGCGGAACGAGAGCTGTATCCCCGGGCGCGAAGTCTTCACGCTAATCTTCCGAAACTCGCCGTGCCAGTTTTTGTCCGTGGGGTAATAGGTCAGCTCGTAGTAGGACGATGAATCTTCGATCGCTCTCTTGACGCATTCCGAAAGGTCATTGTTGTTCAGGCAGACTTTCCCGCCGGTATTCTGCGCCAGATCCTGCATGGATTGTTGGCTGGAAAACCGCAGATTGGTCTCGCGTCCAAGCGCTGCTCCCTCGGAAAAGGGATTCGACTTTCCACGCGACTCGGGGTCGAAGAGCTGCTCCGTGTCCATTCCTCGCGGATCCACAGGATAAACCGCAATCTGGGCGTCCGTCAGAGCACTCGCCACCGCCGACAAGTCCTCACCGTAGCTGCGAATGCCGCTGAACTTGGCGACCATGGTGACGTTGGCGTCCGGCATAATCGCCAGAGGAAATGTGGACGAAATCCAGATCAGGTTTTTCCTGCCGGGATAGCCGCTGACGTGCCGGGCGATGGCGCGCAGCGCGTCGAGCGTTAGTTTCACGCGAATGTCCATCGATTCCGCGTATTGCTCCCTTTCAAACTGCTGGAGCTCCAGCGCACGCATCGCCAGCAGTGTCGCGGAGTTTCCACCTCCGCCGCCCGTGCTTCCGGTGGGAACTCCCGGCGGTCCTCCTGGTATGTCGCTCTGGCCCTCGGCGCCCGCCATTTCTTCCAGCAGCGAGGAATGACTCATCGTATCGTCGCGAAGGTCCTTGGTCTGCAGATTGGTGGCTTCCAGCGTCAGCGCCCGTTCCGCAGCCGCCCTGAGCAGCTTGGTATCCGTCGTGAAATTCTGGAGCAAGCGCAAATTTCTCCCCAGCAGGAACACGGCCATGGGAACATCGCTCGGCGAGGATGCCAACAGCCTCACCATTTTCTGCCGGACCTGTGTCTGTGTGGACGCGTCCGTGTTCAATCCATCCACCAGCAGGATGGTGGGCGGTACGGACAAACTCTTCGTGGTGACCAGGTTCGTATACACGCTGGCAGGCAGTTGCAAAGACGATTTTTCCTGATCCGCAAACTTCGCCAGCGCGCGGTCCAGCAGGCGGAAGGACGCGATTTGCTGCTGGGCCTTGCCCGATTTCCCTTGCTCTGTAATCTGAAAATCGCTGGCCTGGAGGTCCTTCACGGGATTCCCGTGATGATCTTTCGCTACTACGTCTACCGTAATCAGGCGTGTGGTCACCTTCAACACTGCCGGCGGTTCATGTTGCGTGCTCGGCGCTGGCGCTTGGTTTTTCTCCTGGCACACGCCCGTTGCACACAAAAAAGGAAAAATCGTCGAAACCGCTAAGAATCGAACAGCCTTTCGCCTGGCTGTAGAAGTTAGAACTCTCATTTCACAATCGCCCCGTCCGAGGCCGTCCCGCCCTCGGCCCCCATCCTCCGTAATGATATAAGAATATCGAAATTCCTGCGCCCATAATTCGATTGGCGAATCCTCGGCAAACGTGAGTGGCTCGGAAAACCTGACCTGTCCATTTGGGGATCACCCTTAAAGCGATCAGGCAATCTTGCGTGTCCTCGCTCTTATCGAACGTCACCCCACAAGGTGGAGTACCATGGCAAGTTGTGGGGCAACTTGAATGCGAAATTCTTTGCTGGCAATAGCGTCCTTGATTCTGGCGAACGCGGTCTTCGTACCAGCGCCGACGTCCGCGGCCGAGGTGCTCAACGAGAAAGAATCTTGCGAACGCTACGCTTCCTTTAAGGTTCCTAAGTTTAAGGTGATAAGGAAATCTCGACCTTATTCGTTACCGGGCTTGCAACTTTTCGTGAGCATCCTTCCATCAGATGTCGAGCGAGACAAGCTCATTGCCCTGTCTTGCCACCTGGGAAAAGAGTACGCACGTGAGAAAATGCTTTCCGTATGGATTCTGGACAGTGAGAAGGCCGCCAAGCATTTCAATCCGCAAGGAGAGGGAAATGACAGAGCAACCAACTCCGCACGCCGCGTCCTCTACGGGTTCGACCACCAAGATGGCGCTGGCAGCCAATCCTTACAATGGACGCCCGACCCAAACAACCGAGCTCGAATGATTGTCGTAGACCTGGGAATAGCCCCAACGCTGCCTTCACCCAAAGAGTAGGGCCTCTGACTTTCCGATTGTTTTGACTGCTGAAGGCCGCCTGCTACAATGACGTTTCACGAAACGACAAGACCCAGGAACTCTTCCATGCCCAGAAGGCCCTTCCTCATACTGGTTACGGCGTTCGTTGTAATCCTGAGCTTGCTTCCCTCTGCCGTCGGCACCGACATTCCCAAATCTGCCCGCCAAATCCTGTCCGAATCGCCCGCATCAAAGCCTGTCTATGCTCCGGCGAACGATTCGAACATGCATCCCGTGCTGCAGCCCGCCTCCTCGAATGCTTCTTTCATCAGCCCCGCGCCTCCGCCCTCACCCACCTCCCCGACAACATTCAAGAACGGCGTCGTTATCCCTATCACCGGAACCGCCGCAGGCGCCGGCTTCCAAAGATTCCAAGTCGAGTGGGCCCCCGGTTTGGATGCCGCTTCCGGTTGGCAGACAACCGGTGTGGTTCTCGCTGGCGCCGGATCAGCTCCAGTTACGACTGGCTCTCTAGGAACTTGGGACACATCTTCGATCGCTACGGCCGGCTACTACACCATTCGCCTCACCGTAATCATTTCCAATAACCCCGTTCAAGCTCTTACCATCGTCTACCTCGAGCCCGATCTGCTCTCAACCAACTGGCCTCAGTTTCTCAATCTCGGCCCAGCACTCGGAGCAGGAGTGGTTCCCGCGCGGAACACCGACGGAACTTTTCGCCTGGTCATGGAAAGTCCCGCGGGGCCAAGCCTCCCGACGGGAGAATTTTGGACTCTTCCGCTAACCGGCCCGGCCCAGCCCACGGTCCAAACCGGCCATGGAGGTTTCTTTCACCCTGCTGTTGCCAATTTCAGCGGCGGGGCCGGGGATGAAGCCATGATCATTGACTTCAGTACCGGCTCCCCTCCCTCCAGCGCACTGGAGCTTTTTCAACAGAATGGCACGTCCACTTCACTCGGCAGCAATCCAAACCTGTGGTATCTCGGGAGCCAGCTCGTCGTGGAAGATCTCGCGGGAGACTCTCATTGGGAGACCGTGGGCTACGGTATCGACTACACCAATCTAGTCGCCGATATTTCCGCGTGGAAGCCCGACGGCACACTGCTCAACAATAATTTCCCTGTTAAAGTGCCCTTTCTGAATCCAAACGACGGGCGCCTCAATCGCGATCCCATCCTAGTTGGAGACGTCAATGGCGACGGCAAAAAGGAAATCGTCGTCATGGAGCTCTCGTCTCCCACCACTTTTTCCCTGGCCCTTTTCGCGAATGACGGCTCACCGTTGACCTGGCAGGTTCCCTCTCTCACCGGCAAGCCGGATGTGATGGCCGCCGCCGATCTCGATAACAATGGCAAGCTCGAAACCATCATCGCCGCTAACTCCGATACCCAAACTTTTCTTCACGTCTTTCAGCCCGACGGCACCGAACGCCCCGGCTGGCCGCTCACGCTCTTCAATTCCAACATCAATAGTGAGTCCTATCTTGCCGTCGGAGACCTCAATCACGACGGCCACAAAGAGATCGTTTACTCACACGAATCTTTTCTCTACGTCTTCAATGCCGACGGCACAAATTTCTCCAATGCCTGGCCCATCCAAGCCTCCGCAGGCCCTAGCTTTGGCTACAACGGTGTGGTCATCGGCGACGTCGACGGCGACGGCTTCCCCGAAATTGTCACCGTCCTGAACACGGAATCCTTCAATTCCGACCCCTACTTCGCGCTTGGCGGATACAGCAATCAAACGCTCTTGGCCATCCTCAGGGACGGCACCATTTCCAAGTCCTGGCAACTCAATGCTGGCAGCGGCTGCTGGCTCCAGTTCTTTCCTACACCCGCCATTGGCGATTTCAACCAGGACGGCATCACCGATATCGCCGTTGTATCCGCCATTGGCTCGGGTGCTTGCTCGGCTTCCACTCCCGGCGTGGTCACCATCATCAGCACGGGCGCGGCGTTCAATCCTTCTCTGAATGACTGGCCTCTCGTCCGCCACGATCCCCGCGGCACCAGCGTCCTCCTCTGCTCCGATTTTTGCCTCAGCACGAGCTCTGCACAGCCTGTGATTGCCGGTTCGCCCGCCGCATTCACCATCACCGTCACTCCCAACGAGATTCCCTACAATGCTGCCGTCAAGAATTTCACCTGTTCTGGCCTGCCCACCGGCGCATCTTGCAATTTCAGCTCAGCGAGCGTCACTCCCGGCCTCTTTACCGCTTCCAACGCCCTTACGATCAGGACCACCTCGCGAACCCTGGCGATGGCTCGACCAGCGGCCGCTTCACCGCGTTTCTTTTTCGCCACGTTGCTTGGCGCAGGACTCTTCGGCGTCCTGACGATTTTCGCCGTGCCCAGCAAGCGCAAAGGCAAGCTATCCGGGCTGGCCTTTAGTCTGCTTCTGCTCGGCTCAACTCTCGCCGTTGGCTGCAATGGTGGCAGCACCACTGGACCTCAACCGAATCCCAACGGCACTCCTGCCGGCACCTATTCTGTAACCGTTTCCGCCACCGGCGGCTCCAACATGGCCAAAACCGTCAAAGTCACTCTGACCGTCAACTAAATTGCACGCTCGCTTCTCTGACTGGCGAAGAAAAGCGAGCGAAAACAGGCAACGCCAAGACCCAGGCTCCCAACCCGAGCCTGGGGCACCCACCGCCTCTCTTTACTTTCGCGCAACATACTGAAGTGCTATCCTCTCCCTCATTCCCATGTCACCAGGTTCACATTCCCCGGGTCCGGGCCACCCGCCCTACGTCCCGAAGCTCACTCGGCTCCAATCTTCTACCGTCAAACTCAACTCCAGCACTCTCTATAGTTTTAGCATTGGCACGTTCGCTCCCAATGGCGACATTCTGGCCGCCAACGACAGCGCCAACGGCAATTGGGTCTATGCGTATGACGCCTTCAATCGCCTGACCTGCTCGAACCTCGCCTCCAATGGAACCTGCGCCAGTCCCACGAACGGCAACGCCTCCTACACGTACGTGTACGACCGCTTCGGCAATCGCTGGCAGCAGAACTCCCATGTTTCCGGCGGCTCTTCTTTCCTCGCCACTTTCACCGGCAACAATCCCGGCAATCCGCAGAACAACAACCGCATGGACGGCTATTCCTACGACACCGCCGGCAACGTTTTGAATGACGGCACGCACAGCTATTTCTATGACGCCGAAAACCGCATCACCAAGGTTGACAACGGCGCCACCGCCACTTACGTCTACGATGCCAACGGCCAGCGCGTCCAGAAAACCACCACCACCGGCAACCCTTCCGATCCCGCGGGAACCTGGATTTTCGTTTATGATCAGTCCGGGCGCATGGTCCAGGAATTCAATTCTCCGGGCAACACCTTTGTTCGCGGCCACATCTACGCTGGAGGCCGCCACCTGGCGATGGTTGGTGGCAGCACCACCTTCAGCCACTCCGATTGGCTCGGCACCGAGCGCTTCCGCACCCAAATGGCCACCAATCCGTATTCCTATGAATCCTGCTCCAGCCTGCCCTTCGGCGACGGCCTCACCTGCACCGGCAGCGACCAGGACCCCCTCCACTTCACCGGCAAAGAACGCGACGCCGCCACCGGCCTCGACAACTTCGGTGCCCGCTACGATGCCTCCTCCATGGGCCGCTTCATGTCCCCGGACGAGCTTGGTCCGGGCCAGCATCCTGAAAACCCACAAACTTGGAATCTTTTTTCGTACGTCCTGAACAACCCTTTGAAGCTTGTCGATCCCTCCGGTGAATTCACGTGCGACGCCAAAACGGTCAGCAATGCGGAGTGTGACAAGTTTCAGGAGGCGCTTGATAAGGCGCAGGGAGCTGCCGACAAGCTAGGGGAGAAGTATGGGTGGGATTCCGAACAGTATCTCAACGCCCAACGCGCGATCGACTCCTACGGAGACGAGGGAATAGACAACGGCGTGGTAATCGCCCAGGGTGACGCCGGTGGCTACGGGGCCAGCACAACAGACGCAAGGAAAGCATTTCCTGGCGAAAAAATTCTGGTAACACTTGATAAAGCTCAAGACGCGATCAATTCAAACGATCTGCCTATAATCGCTGCCCATGAGGGAACACACGTTGCAGACGACATGAGCTCGCTTACAAAAGGACGGTCCGATACCAAGTGGGTGAATCTTGGGTTGTCTCCCGGTCTCCCGCAGACGATTCTTCAATTTGAATTGAAAGCCTTCACGGTTGGTTTTAACATCGCCGAAGGACTCGGAAGGTCATCGTTAAGTCTTGGCAAATTCGACTTTTCCCTACCACTGACTCCAGCCGGTATTGATCGAGCTGAGATTATGATTAAGACGGATTACAAGAATTGGAATATGCGAATCTTTCAAAGAAATACAAACCCTTCGCGTTCCCAGAGGTGAGCACCTTGTCTCGGATTCTTTTTTTGGTACTCCAATTGGTGTCACTCAATACGACGGCCCTAGCAGCACCTAAACCACAGAGTTTTCTACTTGACCCCTCCAAGCCGTATACCTACCTTAAATTTGACCATGTAGGAGAACGGCAGCCTATTCCGGGAGAGGAACGCGCCCAAGGCCTTTGGCTACGCTTAGTTAATAACTGCCGAATTCCGATCGTTGTAGCAACTTTTAACTATGGAGAAGGAACTTCATCAGTTGGAGTGTATCACGAGGTAGTTCGAGTAACCCGCAAAGGGGTGCCTAATTCCCCGGATAGCTCCCAGACCGAACCTCCCAGCGGCTATCCTCTTTCAGAATTAATCGAAACTACCACAATTGCTCCGGGCGCTAATCTGCTTTTCAGCGTGCCGTTAGACCATGTTGGCCCGTTTTGGTACCTCCAAGTTCGTTTTTACTTCGAGCTGCCAAATGACCCCTACGGCTTCGGGCCGTATAGCGTAGTGTCTTTCTACCGGCAGGACATCCCCGAAAAATTCCGCGAGCGGTAAGCCGTTCCGGCGGGTGGCCGCGCCATTAATTCCGAAAACGCCTTTGGGTGGCCCACCCCTTGCGGGTCTTGCAAGGGTGGGGGCTGCCTTTTGCTAGCCGCTTTGTCTTTATCGATTTGGCTCGTCCCTTCTATTTTCTAGCTTTCGCTCTCTAATTCCTGCCCTCCTTATCCCCTTTCCTCTCAATCGCTTAATAATTTTCCTTGACGAGTACGGTACTCATCCAGTAACATGAGTCGTGATCCCCAGCCACCATCCCCGACCAGCCTCTCTGTCTCGTCACTGTGACGTAAATCCCGCCATCGTAACTCCTTTGGTCTCACATCCTTACAAATGCCCCTTTCGCAAACCCTTTCCTTTGACATCCTTACAAATGCCCGGGGGGTATACCCCCACTCTTCCCATTCTGGGAATTGTTCACATTTCGCAACGCCCGAACGGCCACTTTTTCAGCGCTTTATTTTCAAGAGCTTACGCACTCTTCCAAGTTACGTATCCCGTAAGTTCTTTGCTTGCCACTCTTACGAAAACTGCCGGGTGTATACCAACAATTCCCATTCTGGAACTGATCCAACAGAGGAGGTGTTCCACTAAGAACTTACAACTTAAAACTTAAAACTGGCCGCTGAGAACTGAAAACCCGCCGCCTCTTGGCGCGGGTGATAGAATAGAGCAGTCTGTGGGGGCGACACGGTTTCGACGGAAGCTGTCGCGGCCCGAAGGCATGCCGGGGTCCACCTGCCCGTAACTTGGTGGAAACTAGAAATGCCAACAACAACTTGGCACTTGCAGCTTAATTAATTAAGTTGCCGCTTCCCCGGGCTTCGCTCATGGGCCCGGTCAGAGGCGTCACACAGTGAGCTGGCCTGAGCCTTTCGGTCCGTAAGGCTCGGGCGAGAACCATCGGACTAGCTGGTTGCGCATCTTGCTCATTCCAAGCGCCGCTGGCGAACGCGCGACAGGCTCGCAAGAGCCGGGTCGCACACCGAATTGAGATAAGCATGTAGGCTTCGTGTCGTAGCGCTT
>Ga0207152_1123_pt1 | contig 16087 bp, 12 predicted proteins | sample Alteio_BWMinHeat_30_FD_153590 | JGI IMG/M metagenome (GOLD analysis project Ga0207152, IMG submission 153590) | Enriched cells from forest soil in Barre Woods Harvard Forest LTER site, Petersham, Massachusetts, United States -... | ecosystem: Environmental > Terrestrial > Soil > Temperate forest >... | reverse complement strand
TAACGGAAATAAAGTAATTGCCGGGGCGCAGCAGGTTGAAATCGAAAAACCCGCGATCGTCAGTGGTGGAATTGAAGGAGCGGACGATGCGGGTGATCCCTCCATTATGGTTTTCGAAATAAAGCGCCACCTGCGCGTTTCGAACGGGATCGCCGAATTCATCAAACACATGGCCGGAGATGATCGCCATCGGCGTCAGCCGCAGGACCAGATTCTCGGTCGCGAATTCCGCGCCGGTCACAATTGCGGTGGAGAATTGTTCATGTTGCTCGTACGCCGCGGAGAGGAATCCACGTTTGGCTCCCTGTAAGGAATATTTTCCAGGCTTGAGTTGCAAAAACTCAAAATGGCCGCTCTCAGAGGTGATCATCGAGGTCACCTTCGCCCGATCTTTTGTATCTGCGATGGAGATACGCGCTTGGGAGAGCGGCGCGCCTGTCATCGCGTTCACGACGGTTCCCGCGATCTTAAATAGTTGTCCGGTTTGCGAACTCTCTTGAACCGCAGGTTTTGGATTTTGCGCGGCTTCTGTAAGAGCAGGTTGCAGCAATGTCAATCCGAGGATGGCAATCCATATCCAACGTGGTGGCGGGGTTAAGCTCATTGTGGATCGCCCTCTGTGATGATTTTCAGGCGCAGACGCTCTTTCTGGCCAGCCCTGACATGGATGATTTGCCCCTGGGATTCGAGTTTGCGCAGAGTTTCTTGATTGGCGGATGCCAAATCGTCGTGCTGCTGTTTGAAGGCAACGACAAGATAGGAGCCGGGCGGGAGCTGCTCTTCCGAAAAGGTTCCGTCAGGTGCGCCGATCACTTCGCGGAACTGGCCTGAACTTCCGGTAAGCGGAAGAAAATAGAGATATGCTTGCGGGCGACCCTCTCCGTTTTGATCGCGCGCGATGTTCGGATTGGCTGGGTCCTCGAACGTGCCGGTCACTTCGGCGCCGTCATCGCGCAGCGTTAGTTCGATTGGAGAACTGGAGCCGCCCATTCCCACTTCAAGATGTTCGCGGAGCAGGTCGGTGCCACCGGACAAGATGGAAGCTACGTAACCGACACCAGATTCGGCATGGACGTGGTAGCGGCCCGGGCGAACATTGGGAATTGCCAGAGCATGTTCACGATTGCCTTCCATCGGTTGTGACGTCCCGCCTCCATCCGCGCCAAAATCTTCGATGGGCGTCAGCGTCACCTGGACATTGGTGGTCCGATGTGGCGCGGCGCTCGACAAGCTGCCGGCAGGTTCCTCGGGACTCTCGTCGAAGGCACTCTGTCCGGAGCTGAGCTGCTCCCGTACGTTCACGGTCAAGGATGAGTTGGGTATGAGGTTGAGGGGAGGTAGTTCGAGAGGTGCACCACGCACGGAAAAATTCAAAATTCCTGTCGAGCCGGGCCGAGCGTTGGCGTCAGCTTGCAGCGTATAGCTGCCGTCGGGAAGCGATCCAATAATTTGCTCTTCAGCCTGATTGTAGCCGAGAGAATAGCCGGGGCCGGGATGCCCTATCGGATAGACGCGGATATTGAGCCCGATACCCGCGGCGGCGTTCGCGATCGGAATTTTGACGGGGTAGTATTCGCAGCGAGCAACAGAAACGTTGGCTTGAAGTGTTGCGCCCGCCGCGAGTTGAATCATGCTTGCATCGGAGAAATCGGCCGCGCTGGGATAAAAAACGGGCGGGAAACCAAACTGTTGGCTTGCGGGAGCGATGGTGAGCGGATCGCGATCCGGCTGCTCGTGGGTGAACAGCTTGTAAGTTCCCTTTGTGAGATTTGAGAAACGAAACTCTCCATCCGTCCAAGTGGTAAAGGAGCCTGCCGGGATCCAATGTTCGCGCCCTTCGTTCACTTCGCGTCGGTAGATCTCCAGGCGGATGCGCAGGTCACCTTCCGAGCCGGGAATGTTGACGTGTCCGACTATCAAAGACTCGGGGTCAAGATAAAGAATGACTTCCGATTGGTTTCGAGCCGCGCGGCCATTCGATGGATTGTTTGTGCCCTCCAGAAAGCCGAGCTTGCGTGCGAGGAACTCGCTTGGCCTGAGTCTCACGAACGATTGAAAACGGCCAGTGTCGAATGCGCGAACTTCGCTCGAGGCAGACAGGTTTTCTTGTGGCGCCGGTTCTTGGGGCGGAAATTTGAATTCGAAATGGCCGCGATCGTCAGTCAGCGTGGCGTATTGCTGGTCGGAAGAATAAACGAGGGCGCGGCTGATGGGTTCGTGTGTGACTCGGTTGAGGACCGTGCCATGCACGGAGGAAGGGGGATCGGCGGCCCGAGCAACGCCGACAGTGGATTGTGCGTTCGTACGGAAGCAGAGCACCGCACCGGAGAGAAAGGTCGCAAATGCAAGGACGGCGGCTTGTGATTTGCGGTTCGGGGACGCAAGAGAGTGCTTGGCGAGGGCAGTCATGGGCGGAGCTCTTTCGTTGCCGATTATTGCACGTCGAAACCAGTTTTCCTCGAAGGATTAGTTGCACTGCGGGAGGAAAGTGCTGCCTCGGCAGGGTTTGAGATTCGGTTGCACGCGGAACCGAAGTGAGGAAGCTTGCCGTCTACGCGCCGGGCTTGAAGAGTTGTGTTACGCTGGCGGCGCTTCGATTGAATGCGAAGACACCTCAAGAATCCCATGCAGCAGCGGAACCGCACTTGACGGAAGAATCGCGCGGGCTGGTTCGGACGATCGGGCGGTGGAGCCTGGTTGCGCTGATCATCAATACGATGATTGGCGCGAGCATTTTTGGATTGCCGGCGTTGATTGCGGCGCGGCTGGGCAGCCGTAGCCCGCTGGGATTTCTGGCGGCGTTTGCGGGAATCGCGGTCATCGCAGCGTGCATGGCGGAGGTAGCGTCGCAATTCCGGGAGGCGGGCGGGCCTTATCTTTATGCGCGAGCGGCGTTCGGAAGATTTCTTGCGATTCAGAATGGATGGCTGACGTGGCTATCGAGGATCGCGGCAGTGTCCGCGGTGGCCAATCTCTTCATCACATATCTAAGCGAATTTTTTCCAGGCGTGAAGGCGCCTTTGGTAAGAGCAGCAATCCTGACAATTCTGATTGGCTTTCTTGCTGCGGTGAATTATCGGGGAGTGACCGGCGGAAACTGGGTCAGCAATTTCTTCACAGTGACCAAAGTAACGCTTCTCGGTTTCTTCATTGTGGCGGGACTCGCGGCACTTCTGCTGCATCCGGGAATCCGTGTCACGCCACCCGCGGTGGCGGCCACGGCCGCGGACTGGTTTGAGGCTTTGCTGTTAATGATCTATTCCTATGGAGGATTCGAAGCGGCGCTGATAGTTTCGGGAGAGACGCGCGATGCGCGGAAGGACATTCCGTTCGCGCTGTTCACGGCCATTGCCGCGACGACACTTCTTTATATCGCCGTGCAGTATCTGGTGATTCACACGATTCTGAATGCGGGTGCTTCAGGTGCACCGGTGGTGGACTCAGCGCGGCGGTTTCTTTCGCCGCTGGGCGTGCAGATTGTTGCGGCGGGGACGCTGGTTTCCGCGTATGGATATCTCAGCGCAAATATGCTGCACACGCCGCGCATCACCTTTGCCATGGGCAAACGAGGAGACTTCCCGGCGTTCTTTGGGAGAATCCATCCGCGCTTTCGAACGCCGCATGTTTCCATCGTGATTTTTGCCGCCGTGTTGCTGATTTTCTCGATTGCTGGAAATTTCAAATGGAATGCGATGCTCTCGAGCGTGGCGCGGCTTTTTGTGTACGGATCGGTCGCGGCGGCGTTGCCAACGCTGCGGAAGAAACAGCCGGAGGCGGAGCGGTTCCGGCTTCCCTTCGGCAACCTGTTTGCGGTGCTTGCGCTGCTTTTCACGGGAGTGCTGGTGACGCGGATGCACTGGGGAGAATTCGTGGTTATCTCCATCACTGCGGCACTCGCGTTTGTGAACTGGCTATGGGCACGGAAACGCGCTGATGCGCCCGAAATGGCGAGTTGATTCACATGCAGGCCGCGGGGAAATTACCGCCATTTTGGCGGTTGCACGCAATAACCGAGCATGACATTCCGAAGCGGCCTCCAATGAAATTGCAGGAGAACCAAGGATGACGCAAAGAAGAACGGGCGACGCCTGGATGCGGGCGGATGAGTATGGCCGCACAATGCCGAAGTTTTCGCTGAATTTGCTGGTGCATAACGTGGACCAGTCGATTCCATTTTACCGAGACGTGCTTGGCGCGACCGTGCGCTACGCGGATCAGGATTTCGCGGCGCTAAATCTCCAGGGCGTCGAGTTCATGCTGCACGCCGACCATAGTTACGATCATCATCCTTTGTTTGAAAGGTTGAAAGCCGGCGGACTGCGCGGGACCGGCGCGGAAATACGCGTGATGGGAATCGATCCGGACGCGGCGGAAAAAAGAGCAAAAGCCGCCGAAACGAAAATCATTCAGACGGCAATGGATTTTCCGCACGGGTGGCGCGATGTAATGCTCGAAGACCCGGACGGCTACATCTGGGCGGTCGGCGTGGCGACCCCTTGAGTGAGGCCGGACTTTCCTGTTGGAATTGAATCGAAAACGATACAATAGGCGCGCTTCTGCGTCGAATCCATTGACCAGCCATTGTGTACGAGGAGAGAGCACGATGAATCGCGTCCTTCTGCGTTGTAGTTTCGCATTTGTGTTGTTATTGGCCGCTGGTATTTCCGTTGTGGCGCAAGAAGGGGCAAAACATCCCATCACTTTCGCGGACATGATCGGCATGCACCGCGTTGCCGAGGCGCAGGTTTCGCCGGACGGAAAATGGGTGGCCTACACGGTGACGACGCCGGACATGGAAGCGAATCGTGGCGCGAGCAACATCTGGATGGTGGAGACCGCGGGCGGCTCGGAACTGCAATTGACAAGGAGCGGGCATGATTCGTCGCCAGTGTGGCGGCCTGATGGAAAAATGCTGGCGTTTCTTTCTTCACGGAGCGGCGATTCACAAGTGTATTTACTGTCGATGGACGGCGGCGAAGCGCATCCGCTGACGAAGCTGTCGACCGGAGCGGATATCGTTAAGTGGTCCCCGGACGGAAAGACAATCGCGTTTACTTCTTCCGTGTATCCGGATTGCAAAGACGATGAATGCAATCGCAAGCGCGACGCAGAAAAAGAAAAGAACAAAGTGAAAGCGCACGTGGCGGAGCACCTGCTTTACCGGCACTGGACACACTGGAATGAAGGGAAACGCAGCCACTTGTTCGTGGTGCCGGTGGACGGCAATGCCGCGCCACGCGATCTCACCGCCGGAGCAGATTACGACACTCCACCGGACGAGCGAGGCGGGCCGGAAGACATTAGCTTTTCTCCGGATTCCAAAGAGATCTGTTTCACGGCGGTCACCGACGCGATGGAAGCGATCAGCACGAACGCTGATTTGTTCGTCGTTCCTGTTGCGGGCGGCGAAGCGAAGCGCATCACAACACAGAAGGGATTCGATGGGAATCCGGTGTATTCGCCGGATGGAAAATACATTGCTTATCACGCGCAACTCACGCCCGGATACGAATCGGATCGCTGCGCGTGATGCTCTACGACCGGCAAAGCGGAAAAAAATGAAAATATCTCGGAAGGATTCGATCGCAGCGCGAACGAATTGGCCTGGTCGCCGGACAGCAAGACGCTCTATTTCATTGCGGAAAATGAAACGCAAATGCCGGTATACGCGATGGCGCCACGCGCGGGCGCGCAGCCGAGACAGATCGTCGCGGATGGTTATAACACGGCAGTTTCTTTTAGTTCCGATGGCAAAACGCTGGTATTTGAACGCACGAGTCTGATGATGCCGGCGGAGATTTTCGTGGCGGAGGGCGACGGTGGAGTTCCCCGGCAATTGACACGCCAGAATGCAACGATTCTCGCGACGCTGGAGATGAATGCGCCGGAAACGTTCTGGTTCGAGGGCGCGGAAGGGACGAAAGTGCAGGCGATGCTGATCCGGCCGCCGAAATTCGATGCGGCGAAAAAATATCCGCTGCTGGTGCTGCTGCATGGCTGGAACGCACAGGTTTTTTCCGGGGCGGGCTACGTGACGCTGATGATCAATCGGCGCGGTTCGACGGGCTACGGGCAGAAATTCACTGATGAAATCACCAATGATTGGGGCGGCAAAGCGTACGTCGACGTGATGAACGGTGTGAACTTCACTCTGAAAAAATATTCTTTCATTGACGAAAACCGGATGGCGGCGGCGGGCGGTTCTTACGGCGGATACATGGCGGATTGGATTGCGACACACACTGGGCGGTTCAAAGCGATCGTGAGCCATGCGAGCACTTACGACAAAGTCTCGATGTTCGCCACGGAAGAACTGTGGTTTGAAGAGCATGACATGCAAGGGACGCCGTGGACAAATCCCGAGAGCTACAAGAAATGGTCGCCTTCGACTTACGCTGGCGAACTGGGAAAATTCAAAACGCCGACGCTGGTGATTGCGGGAGAGCGGGACTACCGCGTGCCGTACACGCAGTCGCTGGAATTTTTCAGCGCGTTGCAGCGGCAAGGCGTGCCGTCGAAGCTGGTGGTTTTTCCGGATGAGGGGCACTGGGTGCTGAAACCGCAGAACAGCCAGTTCTGGTACAAGACGTTTTTGGATTGGCTGGCGACTCACGTTAAATAGTGAACCGCTCAAGCCTCCAGCAGGCGCTCGAGGGCGCGGCGCGCGAACCGGAAAAGATGATAGAGCAGGAACGCCGAAAGCGCGACGAGCGCGGCGACGATGATCGTTGTGGCCAGTGGATGCGCGGCAGCCATCCATGTAAGCCACACGGCCAAAATGTCTTCTCCAAAACTCAAAAACCAATTGCTGAACGGTTCCGGGCTGGTGTTGACGGCGGCGCGAGCGCTGGCTTTGGTGCCGTGGGCGGTGAGGGCCACTCCTCCGGCGAGGAGCGCAGCGGCCCAGCGCCACTCCGGGGCGGCACCGCCGGCGGCGGCGAACGCCAGGAGTGCCGCAGCGGGCGGGCGAATGAAGGTGTGGACGGCATCCCAGATGGTGTCGAAATACGGAAACTTGTCGGCGAAGAACTCGATCAGGTAAAGCGCAATGGCAATTCCTAGCACCCAGGGATGTGACAAGATTTGCAGGGATTGTGGGAGATTGAGCACGCCGAGGCGCTGCAGGAGTCCGAGGGTGGCGACAGTGGCGTAGAGATTGAGTCCGGAAGAAAATCCGGCGCCGAGCGCGAGGCCGAGCGTGCCGAGCGGGTTCATCGAAGTTCATCATAACAGCCGAAGAGCGGTGCGCGGGCAGTAACTCCTCATGGAAAGAATGTGACGATTCGATTGACCAGTTCGTAAGAGAATACGATGCTGGTGGGACGGGCGGTCATCCATGTTTGGCCTCGGCCATCTTTTCTATCCCTGGGGATTTATCTTGCAGGGCTTGGCGATTGTGCACTTCATCCGGCGGCGGCCGGAGAACTATTGGTTTTACGTGATCTTTTTTCTCGGGCCGCCAGGAGCTGCGGTGTACATCCTTGCGGAAGTGTTGCCGGACCTGGGGTTGCTGCGCGGGGTGTTTCAGGGATTCGGCCGGCGGTCGCGCATCCAAATTGTGGAGACGCAGATCCTGGACAATCCGTCGGTGGCCAACTACGAAGAGTTGGGCGAACTCTACAAAGATCAAGGTGAATTTGAGAAAGCGCGTGAAGCGTTTAATCATGCAATCACCGGGCGAGATGATTCGATTTACACGTTTTATTCGCGCGCGAAATCTTCGCTGGGGTTGAATGATTTTGCCGGCGCGATTCCGGACCTGGAGCGCGTGGTGACGGCCGACCGGAAATTCGACTATTACCGGGCGGCGGGGTTGCTGGCGGATGCGTACGCACAGACGGGACAGTTGGAGCGCGCTGGTCCGCTGTTTGTGGATGTAACGCAAATCTCGACGACGACGGAGACGCTCTACAACTATGCTCACTTTCTGAAGATGGCGAACCGGCGAGAAGAGGCGCGGGAGTGGCTTCAGAAGCTGGAGGCGAAGAAGCGCACGCTGCCGCGGTACATGCAGAGGCGCGAGCGGCCGTGGTTCCGCAAGGGCAAGGCTCTGTGGAAAGAATTGACGAACCTGAGAGACTCGGGGGAGTCTGGTTAGCAGTACACCTACCCCGTGTTTTTTGTAAGTGTTGCATCTAAAGGAGTTATGGATTGCGTAAGCCGTTTGTTTGCAACACTTAGCGGGCGGTTGTGTATGTGTTGCAGCTAAAGGAGTTAGGTCCGCGGGGTGTTGACGAGAAAGTAGCTGGGTGGGGTGGGAAGATGTTGGGGGAGTTTGAAGCACTACCTGGCGGGCGGACATGGGCTATGGGGCACCGGCGAGCGGTGCCGACAACAGGAACAATTATTGCACATCGGTACAGTTAGTCAAGGATTACTTTAAGTGACCTGCATGGAGAGAGATAGCAGGACGCCTGATTCCGTTGGAAAATGGGGGGGGAAGATCAGAGGCGGGACAACGGACGACTACAGAATGTTGGAAAACGTCCCGTCTGTCCCGGGCCCCCGGCCTTTGCACTCCAATCGCAAGATAAGATTTGGTGGTAACTTGCTACTCGCCGATAACGTCTACTCCATAAATGCCCTCCAATTCCTACAAAACGGTAAAGAGAATCTGGCTCCTTTGGACGCTATTGGTGAGCTGCGGCCCCATCGTCGCAATCACACCAGTTACATTTGCTCAAGAGCCTATCCGCGTCCAGACCAATCAGGTTCTCGTACCCGTTGTCGTTATGGACAAAGAACGAATGCGGAAGAGTTCCATCCCGGTTCGGGAGACTGTGGATACCCAACGCATGGAGTCGAGTGTAGAGGAAATGGTGATTCGTGGCTTAACCGCCGCTGATTTCATGATTCTTGAAGACGGTAAAAAGCGAGCAATCCAAAGTGTTACGTATGAACAAAGCCTGTTCTGGGACGTACGCGATAACAGAGGTCACCATACAGAATACATTGGCGAGGGCGGAGGAAAATGGAGCAGCGTTGAATGGCCGCCGGGCTTAGTTGGAGTGATCACACCCCCTCACTATCTCATTGCCTATGCACCCCCCGAGTCTCCTGAGGGCAGCTGTCATCAAATCACAGTAAGAGTGAGTCGCCCCAGTGCGCTCGTCTATGCACGCAATGAGTACTGCAACACGCATCATTCCGCTTCGGATCCCCTAAACGGATCAAGCCTCAGCATGCAGATGGAGAGCATTATCGCCGCGCCAGCGGAGAACGATGCCAACATCTCACTTCTGGCAATCGGGCTCTTCCGAAACAGCGAAGTTGCTCGCGTGCACATCGCCCTAGATTGGCGCTGGGAGTCCATCAAAGAGAAGTCAGCAGCAATGGGCGTCTTAGGGATGGTCTTCAAGAAAGATGGGAGTCTTGTAATGCGCTTCAGTGATATTTCTAAAGGGAAGAGGGAAACCGATCGCATACAGCCAGAATCCCGTGGCGTTTTTAATGAGCGCCCTGCTCCGGCCCCAAATCGCTATGAAACACAAGTGAATCTTCCTCCGGGGGAATATGACGTTCGGGTCGTCCTGGGGGACGGAACGCGGTTTGGCCGGGCCGAGATCCCCCTAACCGTGGACAGTTATGACACGAAACAGCTCGCGATCAGCGCTGTGTCTCTCTGTAAGCAAATCTCAGATGTGTCCCCGAACTCGCACAAGTTGCCCGGCGCTTGGACGGCCACACAGCCACAGAGCTATGTGCCTCTCGTGAGCAAAGATAGGGAATTCAAACCGACGGGGAACACACTATTCAAAACGAGCGAGACTCTAAACGTCTACTTCGAGGTATATGAACCGTCGCAGGAGGGGGAGCCCCAAGGGACAGTCGACCTTCAATTTCGCATCGTTGACGCGAAGACCGGGGCACTCCTGAACGATCCGCGGTCTATGAGCGCCGCCCCTTATTGGAAGGGAAGCGCGATCATCCCTATCGGGCGGGGATTCGACATCAGCAAAGTGCCGAAAAGCACCTATCGGCTCGATGTCCGGGCAACCGACTCGAAGGGACGGAGCACTGACTGGCGTTCGGTAAACTTCTCGGTGGAGTAGCGGCAAGAATGAATCGCCGCAGGAATTCACAGCAAGGTATAAAGAAAACAAGGCTGGCCATGCTTCTATCGGAGGAGGACTCGTGCTGGGCGAAAGACCTTTGACAGTGCTCTTTCTTTTATTCCTGCTCTCCCCGGTTACGGAAATGTCCGCGCAACAGTGTGTAAGTCAATCCATCGATGTACCGGTCGTCCTAACGCGGATGGATACGTACACCGATCCCACTTCCCAGAAAATAGACACGACTCGGCAGAGAGAAGATTTGGTCAAAGATTTCGGTCTAGATAATTTTCAGGTGCGAGTTGGAGGATCAGAAGCCCTGGTTCAAAGCGCTGTTGTTGATAAAGGCCCCAAACGCGTAGTTTTTGTCCTTGATGCTACCAAGCTTGTGGACGAGAAAGGTTGGGGACGGGCAATTGGCACTTTGAAGAAGATCCTCCTTTATGCCCGAAAGACTGACATGTTCGCTTTTGTGTTCGCGGGGGCTGATGCTCCCACCAACACATTCCTATCACTCAGCGAGGCAAAGGGATTGCTTGAAAAGTTGCGGAACGCCCGGCAGGTAACGGCTGTCACAGAGACGAGGATTTACGATGCACTCCTCGAAGGCGCGAAACGCCTCCAACCTCCGCAATTCGGCGATGTTGTTATCTTTGGCGGCCGCGTTGTGGACTCGGGTAGCAATACGACTCTGAGCGATCTAATCAAAGTCTTTGTGAAGAATAGGATTAGATTCATTGGACTAAATGAGACGCGATCGGAAACTTACGTAGATTTTGATTCTAGAACATTGCCCTTTCCGGGCTTCTCTGTGCCGAAGTTGGCGGATCTCAGCGACGCGACGGGGTATTTTATTTGGGGTGCAAACAGCGGTTGGGAGTCCGCATTCTTGCGCGACATCATTGCGGAACCTTATCGTCTTACAATCTGTACGCCAGCGCGGCCCGATCCCGCGGTGCTAGACATCAAGTTAGTGCCGGGCTCCAAGAAAAAGAAGGTAGAAGGCATCATCTTTCACTTTCCTCGCTACATTTCGCCGTAACTTAAAAGAGATTTAGAAGCCGCTCACGGCCCCATACGCTCCGGACGCACAGAACCGTGGCTTCCTGATGTGTTCTCGTCTCCGACAGAAGCGGCGGCAGCTGGGTTTCGTACATTCAGTAATTTCGCCTCCTAGAGACGGTAGTTCCGATCTGCCGTCAAGTACATTTTAATGACAAGCTGCGTTGTCATCCGGTGGGTGGCACACTGAATTCTCTCCGAGTCTTCTTTTGGTGGCCGAGCACGAAGAGAGGATACCACTATCGCACTTCACATCGGAGTGATAAAAAGGCACCGCACCGGGTGGCCTACCCTTTCGGGTTTGGTTCATGAAAGGGTGGGCTCCGTGTCTTGTGCCTTATGCGGAAGAACTTGAAGCGCAAGGCGGGACACAACGATCTGCATTTCATCCCTGTTGGGACCCAGAAAAAAAAGAGCCCACCCTTTGCATGAAACAAAACCGCAAAGAGTAGGGCCGCCGAAAATCGTCTTAGAAGTGGGCGACGAAGCCGACGGAGATGCGGGTGCAATTGGTTCGGGCACCGGGAGTGTTCAAGCCGACGTAGTCCACTTGGGGGCGGAGGGCCAGATGCGGGAGCAGGCCGAAATCGACGCCGCCACCGACGCTATAGGCAAACTGATTGTTCGAGCCACCGCCTGATCCAACGGTGAGGCGCGAGCCGCCTACGAGGGCTTGCACGAAAGGGCTGACTTTGGTGGGGTTGTGCAGCGTGAGGCGCGGACCAAAGAGATAAGTGTAAGTGTTCAGGGAAACGCCGCCCGGAGAGGCATGGTAGCCGCCGATATCGCCGACGATCCCCAGCCAGCGATTGGGGTTATAGGCGATGGAGCCGCTGACGCCGTTCTGGTTGATGCCGCCGGAGTTGCCGAGGCGGAAGTAGGAGTAGCTGAGAGAAGCGTCGACGGACTGGGCGCGGGCGGGGATGGAGAAAAAGGAGACAGCCAGCAAGAGGAAGATGAACTTTTTCATCGGATTGGATCCTTTCGAGCGTTTGAGAAAGTTCCTATTAGCATGAGCGAAGCTGCCGGGGAGGCGTTCGCATGCTCATTCTATTCTGATGCGGTTTGGGGAGGCAGGGGCAGGGGCAATGAGCGCGGGGTGTTCCTGGGGAGCAATAGGAGGAAGTGAGAGAGTTTGGAGGCGCGAGGCGGAATCGAACCGCCGATAAAGGTTTTGCAGACCTTTGCCTTACCACTTGGCGACCGCGCCTCCGGGGAAAAGCTGTTATAAGTTCTTTGTCATAAGTTCTTTGTTAAGAAAAACAATTCAGAGATCAGCAACTGGACTAGGAGCTGGACGGGTGAGGCCTGGAGAGAAGGCCTTGTCCGTCCAGTTCCCTGTTGTGCGCTGCACCTGCAAAATGTGGCCGCTCTGATTCGAGGCCGCTTAGCGCGCGGTAGCGGCTTGCCCCGGCTGGGCGGCGCGGGATTCGTTGACGATGGGGGCGCCGATGAGGTTGCCCCATTCGGTCCAGGAGCCGTCGTAGTTACGGACGTTGTTGTAACCGAGCAAATACTTGAGCACGAACCAGGTGTGCGAACTACGCTCGCCGATGCGGCAGTAGGCGATGACTTCGTCCTTGCCGGTGACGCCCTTGGATTCGTAGAGTTTTTTCAGGTCGTCGAAGGACTTGAAGGTACCGTCTTCATTGGAGGCCTGCGCCCAGGGAACATTGGCGGCGGCGGGGATGTGGCCGGCGCGCTGTGCGGTTTCCGTCATGCCCGGAGGGGCAATGATTTTGCCGGTGAATTCATCAACGGAGCGAACGTCGACGAGCTGGCCGGGTTTGCGGCCTTCGACGATGGCGGAGACTTCTTCCTTATAGGCGCGAACGGATTCGTCGGCCTGTGAGGCACGGTAGGTGGCCGCTGCGACGCTCGGAGCGTCCTTGGTAATGGCGCGCTTTTCTTCGAGCCATTTCTTGCGACCGCCGTTGATGAGGCGGACATCCTTGTGGCCGTAGTATTTCAATTGCCAAAAGGCGTAGGCGGCAAACCAATTGTTATTGTCGCCGTAGAGAATAATGGTGGTGGCGTTGGAAATGCCAGAGGCGCCGAGGAGCTTTTCCAGAGCCGTGCGATCGATTAGATCGCGGCGGATATTGTCCTGGAGCTGGGTCTGCCAATTCCAGCCGACAGCTCCTGGGATGTGGCCCTGATCGTAAGCGGTGGTGTCCACGTCGACTTCGACGAGGCGGAGATTGGGGGAGTTCAGGTTGTTCGCGACCCAATCGGCGGTAACCAGGACTTCTGGATGTTTGTAGTCGGACATCGGTGCATCTCCTTTTGCGTGCGATCTCGAAACTCTTATGAACTAAAACAAAAAACCCACCTGCCGATTGATTTCTGGCGGTGGGATGAAAACTCTTGAGGCTAAGATTGAATCGCTAGATGCTCAGCCTCCCCGCGCCAGAAGACACACGCGTACAACAAAGACAGCAGCAACACATTTGCGCGTTCGTGCGGGGTTTAGCCAACATAAGGGCATGATACAGGGGATGGAGAGAGTTGGCAATAGTACTGGATAGATGACCGTTCCTGAACTGCGCAATTGGGTGATTGGAGGAGATTCAGGAACTGTGAGCCTGATCTCCGACAACGATGGTCATACCCTTGCAGAATTCCCGGTAGCAACGGACGTGAACCAGCTTATTGGCGTCCAAGCGATTGCCTCTCCGGCCGCTAATGTGCGGCATCCGGCCCGAAACGAATGGTCCGGATGCCGCCATCCTGCAACGTCGGATCGGCAAAGCCGGCGCGCGATGCGCTAGAAGCTGTAACGGAGAAGAATGCGGATCTCCCGGCCGCCGCTAATGGTGCCCGCTTCGTTCAAGAAGTTGCCTCCAGTAAGATTCAGGCTGGGAATTCCAAGATTCGGGTGATTGAAGGCATTCAAGAATTCGCCGCGTACCAGAATTTGCTGCCGCTGCAAGTCGTGCATCGGTATCCTGAACGAACGCTGAACGGTAAGGTTATAGGTCTGGAAGCCGGGCGAGATAAAGGTGTTTCGACCAATATCCCCCAAGCCACTGGCGGGGATCAGGAAGTGGAGCTTGGATACCGGAGTAGCAACGCACGTCGGCGCCCCGTTCAAGCAGTCCTGAATATTGGGGCCAAAGAAGGTGCCCGGCGTATTGGTGAGGCCCAATTGCGTCCCATCAATACCGACCGCCGTAAGGGGTGCCGCAGGATTACCCAGGTTGGGCCGGTCGTTGCCGCCATGGCCGTCGCCATTGACATCAAATCCATCATTGAACGTTTCGGGGGCGCCGGTGCTCCAGGTGAAAATACCCGAGGTCTGCCAGCCCTGGGTAATGGCTTTGAGAGTGGAAGAAAATCGATTGCCGGAGCCGTGCACAAAAGGAACGTCCCACACGTAGGTGAGGACCATGCGATGGCGGCGGTCATACGCGGAGAGGCCGCGATCAGCCCCCTGGTTGAGAACGTTCTGCGCAAACGAACTAAGTCCGCTGGTGACAAAGACCTCGGACGTATCGTCGATGAACTTCGAGTAAGTGTAGGCTCCGCGAAGCAGCAAGCCATGAGAGAACTTGCGATCGAGCGTTAATTGTCCGGCGTGATAGATCGAGTCCCCGCCATTGGTTCGCACAAGAATTGGGCCGAGATTCGGATTCACACGGATGAGGCTGCCGTTCGCGTTAAACTGGCCGGTGCCGGGGTTGAAGTCCTGATTGACGAAGAGCCGCTCACCCCGGGTTCCAACATACGCAGCAGTGAGAATGAAATTACCGGGGAGTTCACGCTGAATGTCCAGATTCCACTGATGTGTAAGCGGATTGCGCAAATTGCTGGCAATCGTGCTGACGGAACCCCTCGGACTAGGCGAAGAAGAGAAGCCGGCCAAAACAGCGGAGGCATTTGCAACACCGCGGCCGTTCCCGGCATTGATTGTATCCTGAACTGCGTTCGGAGAACTGGTAGCGGTGTTATCGAGAATATTCGTAAAGAGCTGGTCGTAAAAGATGCCGTAACCGGCGCGAATTACGGTTTTGTCGTGTCCGAAAAAGCGGCTCAAGAGGCGGGGTGTATAGGCGAAGCCTACCCGCGGAGCAAAATTATTCTTGTCTCCTTGCTGCTGGCTCGCAAAGACGCCGGGGAAATTTGTAGTACCACCCAGGCCAATACCGAGTCTGGTATCGACAGAAGGAAATTGCAGCGAGTTTTCCAATGTGCTCTGATATTCGTAGCGTAGGCCAAGATCAACAGAGAGATTCTGCCGAAGATGCCAGGTGTCCTGAACGTATGGAGCGTAGGTCGCAAGGAATGGGAGGGTGACAGGACTTCCGAACACCTTGTCGATCGATCCCCCCGTACCCGTGAAATCGTCGATGAAATTGGCCAATCCAGTAAATCCACCGCCTGGCCGAACGACAATTTCACCACGGTTGTCGATCGGGCTTATGTCACGGACCGTAAGTAGAGCCACGTCGGCGCCAACTTTGAAAGTGTGGCGGCCGACCGTGTAGCTCAAGGCATCCTGGAATTGATACGTTTTATGACCGCGCCCCTGCGGGAATCCCGTCGCAAATCCGAAAAACGGTGTTTGGCCAGCTGGCCCCAGCAGGTCTGCGATCTGGATTGCAGTCGAATTCAAAATGGGGTTCGTGAGCGTCTGCGGGGTGGGACCAAATTCAATATCAAATTGGCCGTAAGAGAAGCGCAACTCGTTCACCGCGTGAGATGAAAGCGTGTGCTGCCAGCTAAAACCAAAGTTAAACGAGGGACCACCGACTTGGGAATCCAGTCCAGGGAGCGCACTGGGTTGGTTGAAGAAATCCGGCGCAGTATTATTGTCGTCCCGGAAATACCGAAGGGTTAACGTGTCGGTTGGCGACGCAATATAATCCAGTTTGACGCTCCACTGCCGGTCGTTGGTGGCAATGCTTCCCTGGCTGCGCTGCACATCGCCTACCTGGACTGACGGACGAGGAGCGCCGTTCGGACCATTGCCA
>Ga0207152_1122_pt1 | contig 16294 bp, 13 predicted proteins | sample Alteio_BWMinHeat_30_FD_153590 | JGI IMG/M metagenome (GOLD analysis project Ga0207152, IMG submission 153590) | Enriched cells from forest soil in Barre Woods Harvard Forest LTER site, Petersham, Massachusetts, United States -... | ecosystem: Environmental > Terrestrial > Soil > Temperate forest >... | reverse complement strand
TGGACGTTAGTATCTACAACGAGCTTGGTCAGAAATATATCGAAACGAAGCAAACTCTGGTGGGAAAGACAAGATTCAATCTTTCTATTGTCTCACTTCCTTCGGGTATATATCATTTAATTCTCAAGTCTACTTCTGGGTCTGTGACCTCGGATTTTGTTAAATTACGTTAGTTAACCCTTATCGGGATTGCTTTCACCGTATTTAGGGGTTAGAATAAGACACTATGTGGAAGCAAAAAACACTCCGGGCTTTCTTTATTCCTCTTCTTATCATTAGCATAAGCACTTCTGCATTCGGTCAATGGCAAAAAGTCTTTCAATTTCCTACTGCTACTCGTGCAATATATTTTCTCGATCAATTCGGGCATCCAGAGATCGGATTTGTCGGCCTGATCGACGGTTCGATCTGGCGAACACAGGATGACGGCACAACCTGGCAAAGGGAATTTACCGATCCGAATGGATTATCAGTAACTGATATTACTTTTAAGGATAGGAGCACGGGATGGTTTTGCACCGCTCCTTATATCGCGCAGACAGGTTCGGCTTCTGTCTACAGAACAAATGACGCAGGATCAACATGGCAGCTTGTGGAAAGTGATCTGGGTGGAATTTATTCAGCGATATATTATTTCAAACCTCAGAAGACACTATATCTTTCCAACTGGACCAGAGGTCAATTGTCATCCAACGATGATGGCAACACTTGGAATCTGAATATCAAACAAACAGATCTAAATGGATATGCATTTTCCGATGCTCAGAATGGAATTGTTACTTCAGCAAGTGGTGGAGGAGGTGATATATATTCAACCAATGACGCCGGTGCGAACTGGCAGATATTCTTTAATGTCAATGCGGGATGGCAGCCTGCTGCTATGCCCGGAACGTCGAGTATTTTTATATTCAGCGAATATACAAGTAGTTTAATGCGCCGCGACGGTTTCGGTTTAGTTTGGCAGCCTATCAGTACCGTTGACCAAGGATCTGTCAATGCTTTTACAGGTTGTTTGAGAATTGGCACATGCACCGGACAGTTTTATGTTCAATCGGCTGTTGGAAAAGGCTTATACACATCCGGAGACGATGGCGCGACCTGGCAAAACATTGGCGGACCTTCAAATGGAGTGGATTCCCGTTTTTGGATCAGCAGTAATCTGGTTTTTGCCTCAGACTTGAGCGGTGCATTATGGGCTTATGTGAGCCCCGGAAATCCTATCCTTGGCTTGTCGAGCGATACGCTAAGTTTGTTCTCCGGTAATTGTACTGCCGTTGATAGTATAGTGTATCTTCATTTAGATTTTTGCGATATAGGTTTTGATTCAATAATTTCTGCAGCATTTAGTCCTTTATCTCCATTCCGATTATCTGCGGGAGAAAATGTACCTCGTAAATTTTTGGAAAGAGATTCAATGAAAATATTATATACTCCAACCGGTTCCAAGGATACGACCTTGCTAACTCTGCATCTTGTTGCCGGAGGGAAGGGGATAGATACTGTCATTCGTCTCTATGGTGATTCTCCGCTGCCTATAGCGCCGTTTGCGCCGCAGCTAACGACGCAACAGGGCAATCATCAGATGTCGGTTATTGTAGGTAAGGATACAATGCTTGATTTTTCAGTATCAAAGGATATTCCAGCATCAGGCGGACTGGATTCTATTTCTTTTGATCTTACCTTTGATTTTAATATGCTGAATCTCGACAGAGCACAGGCACCGGCAGGGTGGAAAATTACGATTGATAGCGTAAAGCCCGGATTTTATCATTGTACTTTTTTTAATGTATCGCATTCGGACATTACTGCAGATCAAACTCTTGCAACATTCCTTTTCACTCCATTCCTTAGCATTGATACCGTTTCTGTAGTGAACCTGAAACCCGGTAATGTTTTCTTCGACTCCTCTATTCATCAAGGATGCTCCACGGAATCATTGCTTATAAGCGATAGCGTTATTGTGCAAAAGCAGGATATTTGCGGTGACGCAACGATCCGGCAGTTTCTTAAAACGGGGAGTATCGGCTTTTCAATTATTTCCGTTCATCCTAATCCTGCGCAGAATGAGATAAACATTGAAACGGAATCTGCAACTTCTCTGATAGCGACTGTTATTATTTCTGACGATCTCGGAAGAGAGTGGCAGTATGAAAAAACAATAGTAGGTGGAAGAAATGATCTGATGATACCAATCTCCTTACTTCCGGCAGGGAATTATCATATTATGCTGAAGTCTGCTTCAAATAGTGCAACAGTAGAATTTGTAAAGGTGCGGTAATTTCTTGCTTGAATCTTTTACTTGCAAAATCCCGTAGATTTGCATCCAATGCAACCCACATCGAGATCAAAAAAACGACTGATTCTTATTATTTCCGGAGTTCTTCTTGGCGTTTCCTACCCGCCATTTGGCATAACCGGTGGTTTTTGTGCTTTCATTGCTCTTATTCCATTATTAATTGCGCTCGAGGATACGGAGCGTCTTCGCAACGGTTTTACGCGAGGCTATCTTGCAATGTTTGTCCTTACGCTGATCGCGACCTATTGGGTTGGCGGATGGAAAGGCGAGGGGCAGGTCGATCCGTATCTTATTGTCGCGGGCATCGCGCTTGATTTTGTTCATCCGATCTTTCTCGTCGTTCCGATTTTACTTTATGATGTCACCGGGCGAAGATTTGGCAGGCTTGCATCGCTCATAGCATTACCGGTGTATTGGATCGGTTTTGAGTACTGGCATTCGACCGGGGACTTTGCTTTTCCCTGGCTTTCGCTCCATAATACCCAGACGTATAATACTGCATTCATTCAATTTATAGAATTTACCGGAAGTTATGGATTATCGCTTATCATACTTACGATTAATATCCTTTTATACATCGCTTTGAGATTCGACGTGATCTTTGGGAGAAAGGTTGGTGAGGTGGCCGCGGTTTTGCACATAAAAAAATCTGTCCGGTTAAAATTAATTTCTGCCGTACTTATTCTTCTGGCTATTCCCTATATTTTCGGTTTTATCAAACTGGCTGAATCTCCGGCAAAAGGTGGAAGAAGTATTACTGTTACGAGCGTTCAGCCAAATATTAATCCATGGGATAAATGGTCGCTTGGAACAAGCGAGGTGACCGATTCGATGTTCCGAGCATCGAGGACAGCCTTAAAAAGTTTAACAATGAAACCCGATCTACTCCTTTGGCCTGAGACGGCGATTACCTATCCAATAACCTTACCATGGAGGAAGCATGATCTGGATGATCTCTTTCATTTTATTTCTTCAACGGGAATACCGATTCTCACCGGCATTCCGGATAGAGAAGAATATCTGAAGGGCAAAGATCAAATCCCTCTGGATGCAAAGAAGACAAATGATCCCAATGTCTTTCATCGCGAATGGAATTCGGCGATGCTGTTTTATTTCGATCAATCCGGTAAACCGGGGTATCAGCGATATCACAAAGAAAAGCTTGTTCCATTTGGCGAGCATGTTCCTTTTGTCGATGATCTTCCGTTTCTCGGCGATGTATTTTCCTGGACTGTAGGAATCGGCAGTTGGAATTTCGGGACGAGCTATGATATTTTTAAGCTGCCGTTCAAAGGACAATTTGTAACTGCTCCCGATACAGCCAGGATCTGTACCATGATCTGTTATGAATCAATTTACCCGGGTTATGTTCGCGAATTCGTGAGGCGGGGCGCCGAACTCATTACCGTTATTACGAATGACGGATGGTATGGCAATAGCTCCGGTCCATACCAGCATAATCGGTATGCTGTCTTGCGGGCTATTGAGAATCGCCGGTGGGTGGTGCGATCGGCTAATACCGGGGTCTCTTCGGTTATTGATGATAAGGGGAGAATCATCGAGCAATCAAAGTTTCTCACGAGCGCATCCATCACACAAACTATTCCTCTGTTATCCGAACAAACAGTTTATACGAGGCTTGGAGATTTTATTGCTATCCCATGTGAGTGGGCAAGTGGCGGGATGATAATAGTTCTTATTGCCCTACGAATTATAAAAAGGAAAAAGTAATGCTTCAACTCGATCTCGCTATTCTGCATTTTTTTAATGTCACGCTTTCTGCGCCATGGTTGGATTCGGTGATGATCTATCTGACGAATATACAGCATTGGGTTCCGGTGTATATCGGTGCGGGAATTTTTCTGATCTTGAAATTCAGATGGCGCGGTGTTCGCATGATTATTGCCTGTGCGATTCTTGTCGGAGCGGCAGATTTTATCGGCAACAGAGTGATCAAAGAACTTTTCGCACGGCCACGGCCATGTTCGCTGATCAACGATCCGAGCGGACTCTATTCATGGATAAGAACTCCCGATGGACCGCGCGGAGGATATAGTTTTCCATCTTCCCATGCAGTGAATAATTTTGCCGGAGTAGTATTTTTTATTTTGTTGTTTCCAAAGAACCGGAAATTACTCTGGCTTCTTCTGCCGGCATTCGTTGTTGCAATGACGCGGCCATATCTCGGATTGCATTATCCCTCCGATATCGCCGGAGGAATAATAATAGGTTCGGCAATGGCATGGGGATTCGTTCTTATATATAGAAAAATAGAAAGGAAATTTTCACAATGAAATATGTAATCTGCATTCTTCTGTTAGTATTCTTTGCTCCTTCTTCTTTTGCAAAGAAAAAAGATCCCGTTTCCAAGACCTATTCGGGCTACCTTATGGATAAAATGTGCGCCAAACGTAAAGCAGGTGATATGGAGAAAATGAAAAATCATTCTAAGACCTGTCTGACCGAGGAAGAATGCGCTTCCAGCGGATATGGAGTTGTAGTCGGAAAGAAATTTATCCCTTTCGATGCAAAGGGTAATGATATGACTGTCACATACTTGAAAACTCTCCAAAAAGAGAAAGATATTCAGGTTGACGTTAAAGGCTCAATGAAAAAAAATAAACTTGCCGTAACAGGAATAGCAGATCATAGTTAACTGCCTGATGATCATTTTCGTATTTCTCCTGTCTCCATACTCCAGAACAGCAAGTCAAGTTCATCCATAGGGATGCCTATTTCATCTGCAAACTTTAGCCATTTCTTCTCGATGGTGAAATATCTCTTGGGCGTCAGCGATTTGGGGATTCTCCCGATGATCTTGAGAGACTTTAGGTGTTTCAAAATATGACGGTCGAGGATAGCAAGCCCCTTGATACCAATATTTCTCATGAAATGCGAAGATTCCTTCAATCCCAAGCCGGGGATCATTGTCAAAACTTGTTCGCGTAGTTTTCGGACATCTTTATTATCTTGAATAAGGATCAAGTGCAGCTGAGGATAGATTTCACGGATATGCAGGAGACGCTTGCTTTTGACGTTATGAAAACGGATATAGTGCCTTGGATTTCGTAAATAGGGGAGCGGGTCGAAACCTTGTTCATAAAAATGATCTGCTTTTAATTTTTCAATAACTTGCTCGGCGTTTTTGGCTAGTGATTGCGGTGTCAGAATACAAAAGAGTAATTCATAAAAATATGTATTGCTTGGTACTTGTGAAAACTCTTCAAGGCGAATTTGTATTGCCTCTTTACGATCTATATAGATGCTTTGCCAGGGTTCGGGTAACGTATTCATTTGAGCAGCCTGTATGTATTTTTTTTGCTTTCGCAAAAACCTTCACGGACCAGTTCTTCTATAACAGTATGAATAAATTTGGAAAATGCTGTTGGAGGATAAGATTTCTGCAGCGATCGTATCAGCATAGGCTCACTTGTAGTAGTATTATTCGCGATTATCTTTAATACTTTTCCTCTCCATATCCTTTTTGGATGGCTGAAATATAGTTTCTCCGATGAAATTAATTTTACGTTATCGGCGGCAAAAGCTCCCCGTGTCTTGCAGTTCGAAAATAAAGGGCATGTATCGCATTTCGGATTTCTTTTCACGCAGATCGTAGCACCGAGATCCATTAATGCTTCATGCCATACTCTTGAATTTTTAGAAGGAAGTAGTAATTCTGCAATTTGGTACACTTTCTCTTTCGTGAGCATCGCATCCGGAGACGGCATCTTCTTATATATTCTGGAAAGCACGCGCTCCACATTGACATCAATCGTGACAACCGGTTTATTGAATGCAAAAATTACTATCGCCTTTGCTGTATAAGGACCTATACCCGGGAGGGCAAGTAACTCGATCTCATGTGTAGGAAAAGGTTTAGCATATAATTCCTGCGCTGCTTTTTGTAAATTCAAAGCTCGCCTATTATAACCAAGACCCTGCCATGCTTTTATTACGTCCGATTTTTTTGCCAAAGCAAGCGATCTGATCGTCGGAAACGTTGTAAGAAAGCGAGGCAAAAATTGTTCGATCCGCGAAGCCTGAGTTTGTTGCCCCATGACTTCGCAGACTAAAACCTCATACGGGTCACGGATTCGTTTTCTCCATGAAAATGTGCGGCGATTCGTTTTGTACCACAATAACAGACCTTTTTGAATACTTCGAAATCTATGTCGTTGATGCACAGAAAGTATAATTCGTTTCACACTCATTTAGGAAAACCTTCCTCTGTGATCTTTCGAAGAACGTTTGCATTTCCTGATAAATGCTGGAGAGTGTCTAATTCTTCAAGAGAAAACCAACCAATTTGTTCGAACTCAGTATTAATCGGATCGCCAAGGAAATTTCGTACAAGAAAGAATGTGACATGGTACGTCATGCCGTTACTATAGCTCATAGTATCTTCGAACCACTCTTCTGCCTCGGTGATGGATATTTCCAATTCCTCGTGAAGTTCACGCTGTAAGGCGTGAAAGAGCGTTTCATTTTCTTCTATTTTGCCGCCGGGAAACTCCCAATGGAACGGGTACATTTTGCCTACTGTACGCTGGCACATCAGCATTTTGCCATCTTTGATGATTAATCCTGTAACGACACCGACAGCCATTATCCGAATTTTAAAGCGGTAAGGGGAAGAACACGCGAAGCGATCCGCGCGGGAATAAGCGTTGCGGAAAGTGATATGATAATGGCAATAATGCTGACGATGACATAATGCTCCCAGTCAATAGAGATAGGTACACTCGACATAAAATAGATATCACTGCGAAGTTTGAATAAATGGAAATGCAGCTCAAGCCATGACAATGCAAATCCGATGATATTCCCGATAAGAACTCCGGAAATTGTTATTACCATTCCCTCGGTAAGAAATATCCGGGCAATACCGGAATTCGCCGCGCCGAGTGATTTCAGTATTCCTATCGTTTTTGTTTTTTCTATTACCATTATAAGCAATGTGGAGATAACATTGAACGCTGCAACGATGATAATTAAACCGAGAATAATCGGGATAGGTTTTTTTTGCAGTTCTATCCAGCCAAAGATCGTAGGATACAGATCATAGACGCTTTGGGAAAAATACGGATAACGGATGATCTTTGAGATATTTTTACTTAAAGTCCTCGCTTGTGAGAGGTCGCTGCCTAAAACACGGAATCCACTAACTTGCGTCGGACTGAATCCGGAAAATTTTTGTGCAGCATCTAATGTCGTATAAGCAAGTCCGTTATCGTATTCGGTCATCCCGGTTTCGAAAATCCCTGTAACTCTGAATTTTTCCAGATGCGAGAGCAAGTCCTCGCGCGTTTGCATGCCCTCATGAAACCGAAGAGCAGTAACTGTTTTGCCGATATCGGTACGTAAATCATTCGCTACGCCTTTGCTGAGTAAGAGGGCGGGCAATGAGTCTGCAGTAACAGAGGGAAGTGTGCTTCCTTTAATAATTCGTCTTAGCGCTAGAGTCATTGAATCGCTCGGTAGAACTCCTTGCAGAACGATCCCGGAAATGCCGTTCGGAGTTCGCAAGACTACTTCCTGTTCCACAAACGGAGAGAGGGCAGTAATTTCGGGGAGCTTGCGCCGAAGATATTTACTTGATCCCGGGTAATCGGGAAGAGGACGGTTGCCATACGATGTGATCTCGGCATGTGCAGTATATCCGACGATATTGTCTGTCAGTTTTTTTTCGAATCCGGAGAGAATTGCAAGTGTAACGATCAATGTTGCCGTTCCGAGTGCGACACCTCCGATGGAAATTCCAACAATAAAAGAGACAAACTTCCGCTCTGCTTTTTTTGCGGATAGGCCGGATTTCTTTCGGCGGTATTGAAGAAATCTTCGCGCTATGAAATAGGGGTAGCTAATAGGAAAAAATTAAAATTTTAATAATGTCTGCCATTTTTCATATAATTCCGCGGTCGAACGGACGTCACGCATGCAATATTCGGCGATCTCACGTGAACGTCCCTCGGCATAGAACTGCGGCACTTCATATCCGGTAATACCTCCGGATTTCGGAGAAGATAATCCGAATGCTTTCGTATAAAAATCCAGATTAAATCTTCGCATTGCTCCGTTCTTATCGAAACCGGTCCCGAAAACTAGTTTATCCGCAAGATCAAAATGCTCAACTTCATATTTTTTTCCCTTCATAAAAAATTGCCAGCGCGTTCCTGCCATCAAATTAACACTCGGACGAACGCCAAGAACAGCGCTGCGAAGCATAAGAAAGGGACAGTCAAAATTCCTTCCATTAAAACTGACAAAAGCATTGTATCGTTTTTCTTCAAGACCAAGCCAGAAGTGTGCCAGAAGTTCCGGTTCAGAGACGAACGATTTATATTTGATGCTCATTTCGTCCTGCTCGATGGTCTGTTCGGTATCAACTGCATCCAGAAAAAGTGCTGCCCCTTTTTTAGACTCTGGAATATAGATCCCAATGCATACTATACGCCCAAGGAAAGGATTGAGGGCGCCGAATTGTTTTTGATGCTCTATCTCTTCTTCGGTCTTAGCATTGCGCAGCAGGTATTCTTTCTGCACATCGTCGAATGATTCGTCGAAAGGCAGAGGAATAGTTTCGATGTCGAAAACGAGCGATTGCATGGGGTAGTTTACGTATGTTTTTTTGAAGTATGAATGACAACAAAACGAGAACCAAAAAATTCATGATACAAAACGCATACTCCAAAACTACTTTGTGTCTTTTACGACCCAGATTTTTCCGACGTGCACTTCATCAAAGGTTGCCGGTTGTTCTCCGATCGAACGCTGGACGAGATGTTTGTCTTTCGGTTTGAACACTGTTTCAGGGATGATGGTCTTTTCGATGGTATCCATCTTTAAGCCCGTTCGTGTAATAAGCTGATATTTGATTTTACGGAAGGCATCAGTACCGATATTCTCATATATTATTTCGAGATATTGCTTTCCGTTTTCAGGAGTACTTTTATCGGCAATGAAAGCAACATCTTTTGTCTCGATCCAGACATCATCAGAAGAAGCATTTTTGCATCCTGCTTCCAATGCTATAACTACAAAGAAAATAAGAAGATGTGCAGGATAGTGATGTATCGGTTTGTTCATGGCAGTAGAATGCTTGAATAAAATCATATGAAAATACGGAATTTTATCCGGTGTAAGGTTGAAAGCAGAATACTATTGGAACGTAGACTCTTGCCTTATCGGTTTTCCATATAATGTTTAATTTTTCCGATCACGAGTTTGCCTCTCCTGTCAGGAGGCGTACGATAGCGATTTTAATTGGGGTGGTCTTTGCAGGCTTTATTTTTCGTTTCGTGCAATTACAGCTGTGGGAAGGATCGGAACTACGCGGCGCTGCCAGCGCACAAGGAATTAAACGGATAGAGCGGACGCCTGTACGTGGAGCGATCTATGACAGACAGGGCAGAATCGTTGCTGCAAGCATTCCTTCTTACACCGTGATCATTACTCCGCAGGATTTCAATCCCTTTCGGAAGTCCGCGTTACCTTACCTCGCAAAAATAATCGGAGTCGATACGAATTATATCGTCAACAAACTTAATCAGGCTGGGTCATATACTCGCTTTCAGCCGGTGAAGATATTGAACGATGCCGATGCGAAAGTGATCGCGGCTGTTGAAGAGCATCATGATGATCTGCCAGGAGTATATGTCTCCTATGAATCAAAACGCCAATATGTTGCGCCGGTTCGCGCCTCACATTTACTTGGATATACAAAAGAAATTTCCGAGGCAATGCTTGAAAAAGTTGGCGATACCGAAGACAGTGATTATTATAATCCCGGCGATATAGTAGGTACCTCCGGACTTGAATACAATCACGAGAAAGATCTTCGTGGAGTAAAAGGGTATGAATTTGTCGCTGTAGATTCCAAAGGCCAACGCCAGGCAAGATTTAAAGAAGGCAGAGCAGATATTAATGCGATCGACGGAGAAAGTATTCAGCTCGGAATGGATATCGATTTGCAATTATACGCCGAGCAACTTCTGGAATCTACCGGAACAGGGAGTGGAGCGATCGTCGCGCTCGATCCGAATACCGGAGAAATCCTGGCACTCGTCAGCAAACCGGATTTCGATCTCGATATTTTTAGCGGAAGGACATCGAAGGAGGAATATCAGCAAGTAATGCTCGATAAAAACCACCCTCTTTATAACCGAGCTATGCAGAGTGCGTATCCTCCCGGATCGACGTGGAAGCCTTTGATGGCCGCGGCATGTCTGGAGTCTAAAACGATTCCGCTTAATTTCGCCCTTAGTTGCCCTGGCTCGTTCACGTATGGCAATCATACATGGAACGACGATGCTTCGCATGGATATACGGATATACATAGGTCGATTGTGGCATCCTGCGATGTTTTTTATTACAACATGGCATTAAAACTTGGCATCGATTCTATGTACCGATATGCACGATTATTTGGTTTCGATTCCACTACAGGCGCCGATATCGGACATGAAGGCAGAGGCGTCATTCCAAATACAAAGCGGATGAATAAGTGGTATCCCAAGGGGTGGACGAAAGGATATACCGTCAGTCAGGGAATCGGTCAGGGTGAGATCGGCGTCACACCAATGCAGCAGGCAGCATATGCGGCAACGTGGGCAAATCATGGAGTATGGGTACAGCCTCATGCAGCGCGCAGTATCTTTGATACGAAGACTGGAAAATGGGAGCTTGTCGCACCCGTTAAAAGAAAACTTCCTATTGCCGATACTATCATCGAAACCGTTCGCAATGCAATGTGGGGCGTTACACATGAGCCCGGTGGCACAGGACATGCTGCTGAAACACCTGGCCTACATGATTGCATGATCGCAGGTAAAACAGGTACAGCGCAAAATCCGCACGGTAAAGATCATGCATGGTTTATTTCGTTCGCACCGTTCGATCACCCGAAGATTGCTATGTGTGTTCTGGTAGAAAACGCCGGCTTCGGCGGAGAGATCAGTGCGCCGATCACAAGAAAGCTTATTAAATATTATCTGTTTAACGAAAGAGAAGATTCGCTTCCCAAAATATTGCCGAATACTCCCGAATACGATAAACTCCGGGCTGAGAAATATCTGAAAAAGCAGAAAGACCAGCAAAAACCAAAAGAGAACCCTGCTCCGAAAGCTGAAAAAGAGGCGATTCTGGACAAAAAGCGCAGAGGCTAAGAATATCTTTGAAATAAATTTGGATTTAGGGGGAAAATGTCGTAGTTTTGTCTCCGCACGTAGATACACTTTTTCATCTCCATTCATAATCCCCATATATGAAACGGATTTACCCCGTACTTGCCTACGCGGCATTGTCGCTGGTTCCTTTTATATCATGTACTCCGCCGAAGCCTTCTCCTAATAAACAAGTTTATACTACTTATGCAGTTCGACTGGCAGTTGCCGAAGGCAAGTCAAACCGCACACCTTCCGAGAAGAAAATGCAATCCGATGTGCTTGAACTGTATAAACAATATATCACGAACGGTACTTATAGTCCCTCGCCCTCTTTTCGTCCGTCGTTCGTTATTCCTCCGGCTGTAGCCGAGCATGATTTCATGCTTCAGCCATCCTTCGCAAAAATTGACGACAACGATAATGTGTATATGTACATTTACATGAACGGTAGCCAGGGATCAACCCACGATACTACACAAAGCAAAGGAGGAGGGGGATATACTCCGAATACTCCAGATATATATGCGGTTCTTCGATTCAGAAAAGAACTCAAAGACAATGGTGTTTTAGTTACCGACCCTGATTCCACCACTGTCATGTCCTTGCCATTTGTTCAAGGATGGGTACCTGCAGGACATATTGATGATATAGCACGTTTGCCGGATGTTGGTCATATGGCTTTGGTCACTGAACCACTTATTAGCGGCTTGCCTGATATTAAAGCAAGCTCGCTTACACGTTCGGATATCAGCGGTGAAGTGTTTGGCGATTCCGGAGGTATGGGAATAAAGATCGGCATTATCTCAGATGATTGCGGCTCGCTGAAGGACTGGGGTTTAAGCATCGCTCCGCTCGATTCGGTAAGAGGCCTTCCTGCTCTTTCATCCGGCAAAACCTGGCTTCCGGCAAAATGGGGTATTAATGTAGTGAAAGATAATTGGAACGGCGACCGTAGTCACGAAGGACTTGCAATGATGGAAGTAGTTCATGATGTCGCACCTCAAGCCTCGCTCTATTTCGCTTCCGGATACGGTAACCTTAATCCGGCGATGGACGATAATATGGGAATGCTGAATTTTATGCATTCGATAGATACTCTTGCGGGCCTTGGATGCAATGTCATTACCGACGATATTCTCTATATTGAAGAACCGGCATTTGAGGACGGACCTATTGCAAAAAAAATTAACTCGCTTGTAGGAGATCCAAAAAATCCGATAGTCTATACTTCTGCTGCAGGTAATTGGGCACGGGATGTCTATTCGTTTACGTTCGAACCGAAACTCAATCAGAAGATCGGCATCGGCTATTCATGGGAATCGTACACGGTTCATAACACGGCAAAGCATGATTATTTAGATAGTTTTTCCATAAAACCTGGAGCGTCAATCGATGTGATGCTTCAATGGGACGATCCGTACCAATTACCGGTCGCCGATAATGACTTTGACCTATTTCTTGTCGATGTTGCCTCGAACCATATCGTTCAATGGAGCAGGAACGTTCAGGATGGTGATATAACTAATCATGACTGCATACCCTTCGAGCATCTCAACTATTATGCGAACCCATGTTTCGGTCAAAAGGGGTATAAGCTGTTTATTGTCCGCGATACGGCAAGTGAGGATAATCCTACGCCGCGCATGAAATTACTTATACGCGGATTAGATGACAGACACTATGCATCGAAAGCGAAGAGCATTTTCGGTCATGCCGCTGCCCAGAGCTGCATCGCTTGCGGCGCAATTAATCCTTTTGACGACTACAATACTATCGAACCCTTCAGTTCGCTCGGTCCGGTTGAAATCGTTCAGACTTCAGCAAAAGCCGTAGGAAATCCGCATTTTCCTCTTCAACCGCTTCATCGTCCGTTCGAAATATCCGGAGAACGAATCAAGCCTGATGTTAGCGCTATTAACGGCGTCTCGACAAATATCAGTCCGTTCGAATACTTCGGAGGTACGTCTGCTTCTGCGCCTGTTGTTGCCGGAATTGCCGCGCGTATTATGGGTATGACTGAGGTTAGCCCGCCACTTAAGGGAGTAACGGTTATGAGGGCTATATTCAATGGTTGTATTAACTATGGCGATGGCAATCTCGGGCTCATTCCAATGCCGAATAATACATTTGGATGGGGACGGGTCGATGCATTCCGTACAATTGCAAAGGGAAGGTTTGATGCGAGTCCAAGAAATAACTTTGCAGTTTTTCGATCGGATATAGCACTTGCGTCGGTTCCGAATCCATTTATGGGTGTGATTAGTGTTCCAGCACCGATTGCAGCACCTCTCTCTCAGGCTTTTGTAAGTGTTTTAATTGAAGGATACCATAATAACGGCATTATTATCAAATTGTCGAATGGGAGTACCTCAATTACGTTACCGCCAATCTCAGGCATAGTACAAAATATGAGTCTGGTCTTTGGGAATTCTGCTTCGCGTACTATCCCAGCAACGACCACATTTCCACTCGTCGGATTGTTTAACCCGGGAAGCGCTATATCAATGCTACCTTCATCAAGGTGGACCATCGAGGTAACCGATGCGGCAGGGCAGCCTATTACCCCAAAAGAATGGGGCGTTTACATAAGATAATTTTTTCACATTTAAAAACTAATCATCATGCCGACGACAATCAAAAATATCATTGCAGGAACGATAGCAATCGTCATTCTTTTAGCTGCATTTTTTATATTCCTCCATTTCTATAAAATAAACACCAAGCAAGAATCTCATCACGGTGGGTGCTGCTGCTGCTGCGGTGGCAGCGGCGGAATGAATGGAGGAACCGGGGGAGGGAGTATTTCGGGACCTGGGAAATTTGGAAATCCAAATACGATTATTATGCCACAATCTGGAATTATAGATATTAATATGGACCCGAGAAGAACACCTCAGAATCCGTCAACATCAATCACTATAAGTTTGACCAGTACAGTATCGGTTGGAATACAATTGTCAGGAACAGGTTTAACAACTGCATCGGGTGTAACGACGGCAATGATCGCTTCGGGAAGTACACCACAGACGTTTATATATCCTGGGAGTAACGGTATGGTTGACTGGACGCTCACATGGATAGGGCCACCATCCTCTCCCGTACAACTAATGACCAATCAGCCGCCTGGATCAGGTGGATCCGATTATAGTGGAACGTACTCATTTATGACCAGTAGCGGCCCGGCTTCAGCTACCGTTTATATTACCAGCAATTAAGCCTGAAAGAGTTTTAGTAGTCGAATATGGTTTTGGGTACTAAAAAAAACGCATCACTTTTAACTAACTTAATTAATAAAATATGAAAGAATCAATTGCATTCATCGCGCTGATTGCCTTTACGATCAGCTGTAATAAATCTGATAGCCTCTCGAGCTCAGATTTCACGGGGGGGGGGGATAATTCAAACTAATCCTCACAATAATGGATTTCATGTTCAGGATAATCCTAAATCAGAGAAAATTCTTGGGAATCCAAATACTGTTATAACCACTCAGTCTGGTGTCATTAATGACACTATATCTGTGACAGTTCCAACCGGTGGAGACGACGCAGATATTTTCTGCTACTTCAAAGGTTCCGGCGGCAATCCGCTTATCTCTATAATTGATAACGGGACGACAACGAATTATTCTCGCTCAGGAAGTAGTTGGAGCGGAAATCACTTAAGTGATGGTAATTATGCCAGATATGTTGTTCATGCAGGAACCAATGATAAAACAGTTTTAGTACTCCTTACTTATGATGGTTCTTATTCGTTCAGTAATCACTATCTTGGACCAGGAGCGAATGAATATTTTTCCGGAACATATTTAACAGGGTCAACTTATGCAGGTATTGTAATTGGAGATTATATTATCTTTTAATTATAATAGGAATTAAATATTACCCTTCGTAGCATTTAAGCGGGAGGGTAATAGTTTTATATCTTAGGTATTTTCCTTCTTAATAATTTCTTCGAGTTCATAAATTATTTCTATCAGTATTTGCTTATGCTTTTCTATTCCAGAGGAAAAAGAGTATTCCCTAAACGCATCTATATCTCTGAAGCCATTTTTTATTGAATTGCGGAATAACTCTATATTCCGGTCTGGTTGACCGAGTTCATCAAACAGGGCCCCAAGATTATATAATGAAGATCCATCCAAATCCTTGCGCTTAAAGAGTTCTTCTGCTTCCTTTAAGGAACCTTCCGGTTGATTTGCCCAATGTAATACATATGCATAGCTAACTCTCCAAAATACATCTTCCGGATTACGAACAACATGTTTTGCAACTATTGGAACTGCGTCAACAGCTTCATTATACAGTTTTTCCTTATTTCCAATAGATGAAAGAGCAATCAATAAATTAAAGTAAGTAAGGTGATTATGTTCAACTTTTAATGCTTCACTGAATGCCTCTACTGCGTCAGAAGGTCTTCCAGTTTTCATATAAACATTTCCTAAAATATTGTATAACTGGACGTATTTCGAATCAAGTTTTATTGCTTTTTTCAATGCATTTTCCGCTTTAACAAAATTTCCATTTTGCCATGCAATCTCTCCTTCAATCCAAAGAGTTTTGGAAGTTTCTCCATTGATTGATTCGGCTTTTATTAAATTATCTTCCGCTTGAGCCAACCATTTACTATTACGGGAATATTCGCGATAATATGCAACGCAAGTGTTTGCTATTCCTAGATAAGCTTCTGTAAACTTCGGATCAACACTCACTGCACTTTGATATAATTTAAGTGCATTTTCATATCCTTGACGAGTTAGATGTCTCTGGAACACCAGTCCTTTTCGCCACAACTCGTACGCCTCGGCATTTTCCGTTGGCTGCTCTTCGATCTT
>Ga0207152_1121_pt1 | contig 16302 bp, 12 predicted proteins | sample Alteio_BWMinHeat_30_FD_153590 | JGI IMG/M metagenome (GOLD analysis project Ga0207152, IMG submission 153590) | Enriched cells from forest soil in Barre Woods Harvard Forest LTER site, Petersham, Massachusetts, United States -... | ecosystem: Environmental > Terrestrial > Soil > Temperate forest >... | reverse complement strand
AGACATTACTCTGCATTTAATCACACAAACATACTACTTTTCCGATTGAAATTTATAAGATTTGTGTTTGCTTGTTTTCAAGAGCATAAGAGTTGAATTTAAGAGATTTCGATTATTATTTACCGGATGAGCTTATAGCGCGTTACCCTCCATCGTTACGGGAGGACTCCCGCTTGCTTATAATGCATCGGGATATGCCTCATTTCGAGGATAAAAAATTTCCTGACATAATTGAATATATGCATTCAGGAGACGTTCTTGTCTTGAATGAAACAAAGGTTATTCCAGCGAGAATTTTTGGTAAACGAGAAACAACCGGTGCAGGGGTAGAGATTTTTCTTCTTCATAAGCAAACTGACCGAGTTGACATATGGCATATCCTAGCTGCACCAGCTAAGAAAGTAAAATCGGGAGAGAAGATATATATCAATCAAGATCTTTATTGTGAGGTCCTGGAAGAATTGCCTGAAGGTGAAAGAATCGTCAGATTTTTTTCAAAGCGGAATCATATTGAAGAACTCATTGAAGCTGCTGGCACGATGCCTATTCCGCCATATTTGAAACGGAATGCTGAGGCAATTGATAAGGAGCGTTACCAAACAGTCTTCGGACGGGTGCAAGGCGCAGTTGCAGCGCCAACGGCAAGTCTGCATTTCACTGAAACATTATTATCACAGATCGAAGCAAAAGGAGTATCTATCGCTAAAGTTCTTTTGCATGTCGGACTTGGGACGTTCCGTCCTGTCGAAGCAGAAAAGATCGAAGAGCACAAGATGCATTCGGAATATTTTGAATTAAGCGCAAATGCCGCCGATACAATAAACAGAGTCAGAAGTACTGGAGGTAAAATAATCGCTGTTGGTACAACCACTGCGCGAACATTGGAAAGCTCTTCAAATGAAAAGGGAGAAATTATTCCGCAATCTGGCGAGACCTCGATCTTTATTTATCCGCCATACAAATTCAAAGCTGTTGATGCGCTCATTACAAATTGTCATCAACCGAAATCATCGCTGCTCATGATGGTCTCTGCATTTGCGGGATACGAGAATATTATGAAAGCATATCAGCATGCTATTGATAAAAAATATAGATTTTTAAGTTATGGTGATGCAATGATGATCGTCTGAACTGGCATTTATGGGATGAAATAAAAATTTTTGGATCGCAATTCGATATACTCCATAAATTCCACTTCAGACAATCACGGAGTTATTTCCGCAATCAATTTTTCGACTAATAACGAATCATCAATTTTGACTCTGCGTGTATCGAACTCGGAATTGACAAGAGCGCGAATGGCATTATCCAACTTCTCAGGAGAATATTTTCTAGCTGCTGATATATAGTCTTTGACAAAATATGCGCCCCCTCCAAAGAGTCCGATAGCCTGGGCGATGGCGTTCTCATCTTCTCTTCTTGCACTCATTTCTCGTGTGATCTCAAGCTGTTCGAAATACCGTGTAAGTTGATAGAACATCGGATAGCGTGCACCTTTGTCGGATTCGATCATCTGCAAAGCTATTTCGGTTGCGTACGCCTTATTGCCTGCGCCGATAGCTTTCTGTAGCTCAAATATATTATATGTCGGAGAGATACCCACGGTCATTTCGACGTCTTTTGCAGCAATATTTTCCTTATCACCGGTATAGGCAAGAAGTTTTTCCAGCTCACTGGTTAGCGCACGGAGATCCGTACCAATATGATTTACTAAAGCATTTGCAGCTTTTGTATCCAATCTTTTACCAGATCGTTGTGCACGTTCGGTAATCCATTCGATGGCCGCCGATTCTTTGAGTGTTGCAAATTCTAACGTTGTTGTTTTTGAGAAAAGATCTTTCCAGGGATGTTGGTTCTTCGGACCGGGTTTTATCATATCAAAGATAAGTAGAGTGCTGCGGTTAGGATCTTCGAGATATTTATACAGAAGATCGAAGGGATCGTCTTCTTTCTTTTTTGATTTACTTGGTTCGCGGAGCTTAAAAAGCTTTTCTGCGTCACGACAAATCACGACACGCATATCAGCCATCACGGGATAATTTTTCGCATGATTGAGGACATCATTGATCTTCAGATCATTTCCCGAAAGATGATCATAATTAAAGGAGCGTAGGGAAACATCAGGAAGAAATGTATCGAGTGCACGCTCAAGCATTTCCGAGCGTAGAAATTCTTCTTCGCCGTAAAAAAGATAGATAGCATCAGGTTTGATCGCTTTCCAGGATTTTTCGATCTGCTGTAGAGTCATCAGTAAGGCAAAAATACGGAGACTACCGTATCACCGTTATCATTCGCCTCAAAATGTTATTAGGAAGTTCAAGCAGCAAAGGGTAGGTGCCGGATTGAATTCTGTCAAGGCGAAATCTCATTTCGTGCCAACCGATCTCCGGATTTTCTTCCTGGTACACTCTTTGGATGATATGACCTAACTGATCATATATTGTAAGTGCAGCATGCGAATATTGACGATCGATATAAAATTTTACCAGAGTTTCATATCCGAATTGGGGAGCAAGGGGATTTGGGACATTCTGCATCAATGCGGGCCCATCACCGATAATAGGATTTGATTGGTGTAGACTAATCGACGAATTTCCTCCTGGAGGAATATCCGTGTTTTCGGGATCGTTTAAGCCAGAACCGACAATCAATGTTCCTTCAACAAGAAGTCTGCCATCCGTTACGCCAAGGGAATTGATTTCGACAACTTGATCTCTACCGATCCTGACTGTATTCCCCTCACCCACGGTAACATCGACTTGTCGGTTATGGGAATCACCGGGATAGCTGTTACCTGCAGTTTTAAGCCAAATGCCGCCGTCATTCTTTTCCCAGATCTGGGAATCGCTCCATGATCCGCTTTTAGCAGAACGAAAATCGGATTGAATTTGCGCAAAAACCGGCGAGATCGCCAGCGCCAACAAGGCGAGAGAAGTGATAATGCGTTTCATATATCTGATCGGGCAAAAAAACAGAGAAAATGCACACACTACTAATGAGGTGATGGAAATGCCGAAACCACGGAAGAGGTTCCTAAGAAAAAATACTACTAATACTTCGGGGTCATGCCAAGATTATAGAACATAAACGCATATTCATCTGCCGTCTCTTCAATGATCTTAGCCGTCGGTTTCCCTCCGCCGTGTCCGGCCTTGGTTTCGACACGTATAAGAAGGGGATTCGTGCTCAAAGCGCCCCCTTTTTCTTGCAGCGTAGCCGCAAATTTAAAGGAGTGTGCCGGAACAACACGATCGTCATGATCGGCAGTGCTGACTAGTGTTGCGGGATAATGCACGCCATCTCTAATATTTTGCAGCGGCGAATAATGATAAAGATATTCGAACATCTCTTTATTATCATCGCTCGTTCCATAATCACTTGCCCAGTGGGCGCCTATCGTAAATTTATGATAGCGCAGCATATCCATTACTCCAACTGCAGGCAGCGCTACCTTGCAGATATCCGGGCGTTCGGTCATGACGGCGCCGACGAGCAGTCCTCCGTTCGAGCCACCGGCTATGGCAAGCTTATCATGCGATGTATACTGTTGATCGCAAAGATAATCTGCAGCAGCAATAAAATCGTCGAATACGTTTTGTTTATGCAGTTTGATACCTGCGTCATGCCAGTCTTCTCCATATTCACCTCCGCCGCGTAAGTTCGGCATAGCAAATACTACGCCGTTCTCGAGTAAAATGAGTCGAAGAGTACTGAATGATGGCGTCAAACTTATTCCGAATCCTCCGTAGCCATAGAGATAGCATGGATTTGTTGCATCAAACTTCAGTCCCTTCTTATGCACAATGAACATTGGTATACGCGTACCATCTTTGCTTGGATAAAATATTTGCTTTGCTTCATAACCATCAGGATCAAATTTCACTTCGCTGCGCCTGAAAAGTGTCGAGGTATTTGCACGAAGGTCATACCGGTAGATGGAAGGAGGGTATGTAAAAGAAGTGAAGGTATAAAAAACTTCCGTATCTTTTTTCTTGTCGCCGAAGCCGAAGACACTGCCGAATGTCGGTAGCCCTACCTCCCGAATTTTCTTGCCTTCTAAATTATAGAGATACACATGATGACTTGCATCCTGCATATACCGGCAAAGCAATTTTCCATCAACGAGAGATACATTTTCTAAGACATTCTTATCTTCAGAAATAAGATCATGCCAATTATTTTGCGATGGATTGGAGATATCAGTAGAGACTACTTTATTCTTAGGGGCTTTGATATTTGTTTGGATATATAGCTGACCACCTTCACTTTCTATTACTCCAGTCTCATTACCGAATTCCGTAACGATCGGAATCCACCCTCGATGTGAATTTTTCGTATCCTTGATGAAGAGGAGATTTCCTTTTTGACCTGCTTCACTGATATAGAGCATCAAATATCGCTCATCTTCAGTCGCGCCGATATCATGAGTGCGCTTTGGATGTGTCTTGTCTTCATAGATCAATTCATCTAAGCTTTGCGAATCGCCAATTTTATGATAATAGACCTTTTGAAATTCATTTGCGGCCGTGAGCTCATTCCCTTTTGGCTCATCGAAACGGGAATAGAAAAACCCGTTCTTATACCAGCTTGCTCCGCCGAATTTATTCCATTTGATATGGTCGTCCAGCTTTTTTCCGGTTGTAAGATCGAGCACAAAAATGTCCTGCCAATCCGATCCTGATTTTGCCGTCCAATAAGCGAGATACTTATCATCAAAAGATGCTGCAATCCCATTTAGGGCAACAGTGCCGTCGGTGCTGAGAGTATTCGGATCGATGAGAACGCGCGGTGTTCCGGTGATCCCTTCCTGAATATACAGCACACTTTGCGGCTGCAAACCGTCATTCTTATAAAAAAGATAATGATTGCCGGCTTTCTGTGGAGAACTGTATTTCGGATAATTCCAAATTTCTTCGATCCTTTTTTTTATTTTATCACGATACGGAATTTTCTGTAAATAGTCGAATGTCAATTTATTCTCGTCCTCAACCCATTCCTTCGTTTTTGACGCATCTACATCTTCCATCCAGCGATAGGGGTCAGACACTTTTACACCAAAATAATCATCGACGGTTGTTCCTTTTTCCGGCTTCGGGTACTTTAATTGTGCCGAAAGAATGGCAGGCGTCAGGATAAAAAGAAGAAAAGCAATAATGAAACGTTTCATAGAGAATGGATATTATAGAAGCCCTTACTACGGTTTTTTTTAGATTTCTGTTCCATAATGATAAGAAAGATATTACTCTTTGGCTCCGGTGAACTCGGCAAAGAATTTGTCATCGCACTGAAACGATTGGGCCAATATGTCATTGCTGTCGACTCTTATAATGATGCCCCCGCACAACAAGTTGCCGATGAGCGCGAAGTGATCGATATGCTCGATGGCCAGGCGCTTGACCGGATTGTTGCAAAGCATAGGCCAGATATTATCGTACCAGAGATCGAAGCAATTCGTACCGAGCGATTTTACGAATATGAGAATCAAGGTATTCAGGTGATTCCAAGTGCTCGTGCTGCGAACTTCACGATGAACCGCAAAGCCATTCGTGACCTTGCCTCGAAGGAACTATGGCTGAGAACGGCAAAATATGCCTATGCAAAAACAAGGGATGAATATGATGCGGCCATTAAAACAACCGGCATTCCCTGTGTCGTTAAGCCGCTCATGTCTTCATCGGGCAAAGGGCAGTCCACTGTAAGATCCGAAGCCGATGCAACAAAAGCATGGGAATATGGAACAACAAAAGGCAGAGGCGATCTTGCAGAAGTCATTGTTGAAGCATTTATTCCGTTCGAATCGGAGATTACATTGCTTACGGTAACTCAACAAAACGGCCAAACATTATTCTGCCCGCCGATCGGCCATAAGCAAGAAAGGGGAGATTACCAGGAAAGCTGGCAGCCGGCAACTATCAGCGATGTGCAGCTTCAAGAGGCTCAGGATATGGCGCGGCAAGTAACGGCGGCTTTAACGGGTTTTGGGATCTGGGGAGTGGAGTTTTTTCTAACAAAAAGTGAGGTTTATTTTTCTGAGCTATCTCCTCGACCACACGATACAGGGATGGTTACGCTAGCATTAACGCAAAATCTTTCCGAATTCGAATTGCATGCCAGGGCAGTTCTCGGTCTTCCGATCCCGGAAATAACGCTTGAACACGTTGGAGCAAGTGCTGTAATCCTTGCGCCGGAGGAATCAAAGGATCCGCCACGCTATGACGGAATTAGTGAAGCTCTTGCAATGGCAAAAACTGATATACGAATTTTCGGGAAACCTACAACAAGAAAATTCCGGAGAATGGGAGTTGCGCTTTCTTATGATGCAGTTGGAACCTCAACAGATATTTTACGAAAGCGAGCTAGGGACGCAGCCGATAAAGTGAGAGTCGTTGTGGCAGTTTAAAAAAATCAGGCTCTTTTGTCTATGGCAAAAGAGCCTGATTTCAGAACGATACTTAAACTCAATGATTCGACTTCGCGATTTCTACCTCTACCCGGCGATTCAGCATTCTGCCTTCAGGAAGTTCGTTCACGAATTTTGGATCCCGCTTGCCATGGCCATTGACATTAGTATTGGCAGGCAAGTGTGTTGCTGCACGAAGCGCATCGACGGCTGCTGCAGCACGGGCTTCCGACAGCGCCTGATTGTAATCATCTGCACCGGTATTATCGCAAAAGCCGTTTACGTTTAGTCCGTTCGCATCCATCGTTATGCTCTCCCCGATGAGATTGATCATCTTTTGTGCGCGCTCATTGACTTCCGATTTATCGAAATCAAAGCTAAGCATAGCATATTTTTCCAAGTTCGCGTGTTCGACGGTTTTCTTTACGACGCGAGTCATACATTCAGCAACGGTCTTTTTGCCGTTAGCATCGGTGATCTCGATCTGGCAATGGACAGGCTGATCTGCATATTTCGCCGCATCTGGTATTACTGCCGAGTACACTTTCGGTGGAGCGCCGTTGCCGCCTTCGACTGTTCCGACGGGTATACCGTTTTGATCCATCGTGATCTTCCAGCTTGCGATATTTACATTATCGGGGTTCTTAAGATTTGTCTCGAAGCGAACCCTGGTCTCGCCGACAGATTCTGTTTTTTTATTTTCGATCTTCACCGGATCGTTGATGCGCGGATCGCTTGAAGTGATCTCTACGCGGCGATTTTCTTCCATTCCCGCTTTGGTAACAGGATTGGTCGGCAGCTCAGGCAAATTTCGCTGATCGACGACGATCCGTTTCGGATCGATACCCCAGGTATTGACAAGGTAATCACGAACAGCCATTGCTCGTGCTCTGGATAATTCGATATTATTACGTTCTTTACCGCTATTGGCATTACAGCCGGTAACTTTGATCGTAATGGCGGGATTTTGTTTCATGCGAGAGCCCCAGATATCCATTGCCGCATGATTGACTTCCATCTCGTCTTTTCCGGCAAGCTGCATTTCAGAAAATCCCGTTGAGCCTTGACGCGTATACCGCGATGGGATCTCCGAACTACTATTATCGAAGAAAATATAGGGCAGCATCTGCATAGATGAGCGCGTACGTGAGGACTGCTCAGGAATGATCGGGTCGTTCGTTGCATCACCGTTTGGTAAAATTCCTTTAGCAGATATGGTAGCGCTAACGGGTTGTGCTTGCGGCGGCGGCGGTGGCGGTTCTGAACCGATATCGAACTTCACCGATAACGCTGCGCGAAGTGTCGAAACTTTCAGACTGCCGTTATTCGGTCCGAGATTGGTAAAAGGATAGCTATAAAAAACTTCCGGAGTCAGCCAAACAGAGTGTTTGCTGTTAATGGAGATATCATATCCTGCTCCGGCGCCTATCGCTGCATAAACGCTGCTTGTACCGGGAAGATCACTGCTCGATGAACTTGCAGCGCTCGACTGGCTCGATGATCCAACGGCATATGTCTTTTTAATAATTGTTGCTATCGAAGGCCCGAAAAGAATATGGAAACCGCTGAAAACATATTTGCCCAGAATATCGACGCCAACCGTCTGCAGATTATACGCGAAATCCGGATTCGGTGTTGCCGGGCTTCCGTCTGTAAATGAGGCGCTGTAATCCGAATAATGAATACGTGGTACGAGCATCCAGCTTTCTGCGAGCGGAATTTCAAGGAGCGCAAAAAAAGTAGGAGCTGCCCCGAAGCCCTTCGTATAGCTCGTAGCAGGTGTTCCAATGGTATACGTGCCGCTTGCAAAGTTGAGATTCAATCCCGCCCCAAGCCCAAGCGTCAGGCGATGAGGCCAGCTTACTTCTTCTTTTGGTGTATCAGCCGGCGCAGTTGACTGTGCAAAAGATACCTGAGAAAATGCGATGAGTGAAAGAAATAGTACCAGGGCGCGAAAGGGGAACAAAATGTAGTTTTGTTGTTTGCTCATTGTATATATAATTGAAGTGAGGAAATACGTTTTGCTCTACGCGGCGAAAGGAATTCTGTAACGCAGAAATGATTACTTAATCATGCACTTCGGCGGCACAAAACAATTTCACCGGGGCACTGGCGCAAGAGTTTATTATAGAAATGAAGAAAAAGCCAAGATAATTCCACTTTTCCCCACTTTTATAAAAATTTGTTCTTGCTTCTAAAATTTTGTAATTTTGTATCTCTTCATTTTGCAACTATGATCTCACGGGTAAGAATCTGTATTTTTATTTCTGTAACTGTTCTTTCATTGAGTATTCTGAGTTGTTCAGGCAGTAAGGTCGGTGAACATATTCCTGCCACTTCAGTAGGAAAGAATTTAATCGTTATAGGCATCGGTGGAGGATTTTCTGGATTTTATGATGGATTTGCTCTTGCGGAAAATGGAAACGCCTATTCCTGGAGATCGATGAATGACCAGCCTGATACGTTGATCTTCGTGTCCAATATTCCGAATGATTCTTCGCGGTTCTTTTTTCAATATCTCGAGGAAATTGGCTTCGCATCTATGGTAAGCAATGTAGGCGGGAATATGAATGCATTCATTGAATACCAGTCCGGCCAGGGAAAACACCGCGTGACTTGGGATCAGGATAATCCCCCGAAACTGCCGGGACTTTCATTATTCTCTTCTATACTCCGCAAACATATCGAGCGCAGTGTCTCGGCAACGAAATAAAGTTTTTTTATTGAGAGGTACAGTTATGAAAAAAATCACATTCTTCTTACTTTTTACATTTGTTACAGTGTCACTATATGCTCAATCCAAGCATGTCGATCCACGCATTTTGAAAGGGTTTGATGCTTCAAAAATTCCAACACTTAAATCCTGGACAGATTTAAAAGCCCCAACAGGTGGCCAACTACAGGGTGCTGTGCAGATAGGAAAAGCAGAATATGTTTGGACCGATGCTGGCAAACCGCAAGATATTATGCATGAAAAAAATTCGTCCGGCAACGATGCTACGCTATGGCGCATTCTCCGTTCAGCAAATGGCACAGCGAATTGGATGTGGCGCATATCGTCTAAATCAAAGAAATCAAATATTCAATCGATAAATATAAATGATGGGATACAGGTACTGCAGGAAGTGAAAACTACCCTTCATATCACTGATCCAAAATCGGAATTCTATCAGATGAGTGCCACGACGGATGAACTTGGTGACCAACATCTTCGGTATGGACAGCAATACAATGGAGTCCCGGTCTGGAACCGCGATCTTTACATTCATCTCGATGCCTCAGGTGAACCGTATATTATAAACGGAACATATGAGCCCACGCCGAAAAATATTATTACCACTCCGTCTATTTCTAATCCTTATTCGATCATTCTTGCTATTGCAGATTTAAAGACACAGGGGAAATGGGCTCCCATTAGTTCGGACGTCGCCCAAGTACTCGGTTCTTCGGAACCAACAGCAAAACTGGTACTGTATCCTAATAGCGGCGTGCTCCAATTAGCATATGAAGTAAATATTACTGCAAACTTACTCGAGTCCTATCTTTATCTAATCGATGCAACAACAGGTGATATACTTACCAAGATCAATCGTAGTTGTAGTGTCGTTCCTGTCGATCCGAAAGCTGCTCCAATAACGGCCGGGCATTTTGTCGGGGCAAATAACAATCCGCCACTTCAGCCGCAATCGGGATTTACGGATGCTTCAGGGATCGATCTCAATGGTGTCACGCAGTCGATACGGACATACCAACATACTGATGGGAAATATTATGCAATTTGGGACCTTCCTTCATTTAATGCCGGAGCATCTACATTGCCAGATCAACCTTCGGGCGGTGCAATAACGCTCACGCTCAATAATCAGGATTATACACAAAATGCCTCACTCTTTCATAATACTTCTTCCGATAATACCTGGAGTGATCCTGTCGTTGTCTCCGCACATCACAACATGCTTGTCACATATAATTATTATAGTAATACATTTCAGAGAAAAGCGATCGATAATAATAACGGCTTAATTACTTCTATTATTCATGTTACCCAAAACGGTGCTGGAATGGACAATGCTTTCTGGAGCTTCGCTGGAAAAGTGATGATCTACGGCGATGGAAATGTCGAGTTCAAACCTCTTGCCGGAGGTATTGATGTTGCCGGGCATGAGATGACACACGGTGTAATTAGCAGTACCTGTGATCTTGTCTATCAATTTCAATCGGGAGCTCTCAATGAATCTCTTGCAGATGTATTCGGTATTATGGTGGATACGAGAACATTAACGGTTGGTAAAGATATTATGCTCCCCGGAAAAGGGACGTGTCTTCGCGATCTTGCAGATCCTCATAATCCTTCCGGTCTATCACATCAACCTGCACAAATGAGTGAATATGTTAACGATGATGCCAATACTGATAATGGTGGCGTTCATACCAATAGCGGCATTCCCAATAGAGCATGTGCAATTTTAGTGACTCAACTCGGACGTGATAAAGTGCAAAAGATGTATTACCGAGCAATGACGGTGTACCTCACGCGCAGCAGCCAGTTCACCGATGAACGTATCGCAGTTCAATCGGCTGCGAAAGATTTATTTGGCGCAACTAGCGCTGAGTTTAATGCTGTTGGGCCTGCATTCGATTCTGTAGGCATCACCGGACCGGGAAGTAATCCAAACCAAAACGATATCCCTTCTCAAACTGGTGGAACGCCATATATAGGATTTACGAACGTCTTAGGCGACATTGGTTTATATGATCCGGCAACGAATAAATATACTGTCCCCGGCACTGCGGGTTTGATAGCACGCGTATCAGATAATGGAAGCTCCCGAGCACAACTCACTGCTCCGCGCAATGGAGGCCACGGATACTATGTCGATCCAAGCGGACATCTCAGTTTTGTAGAGGTTGCATCGGGGAATGTATTTAGTTACCCAAATTTGCATATCCAAAGTGATGGAGACCTTTGGAATGCTTCCGTTTCACCAGATGAATCGGCTGTTGCGTTGACATCGGCATATTATAACGATCCGAATATTTATATTTTTGATGGGACAAATATCTTCACATTGCCATTGAGGCCTGTTAGTACCGATGGCGGAGCGGATTCCTCCATCGATTACCCTGATGTCGTATCGTGGAGTCCGAATAAATCCGTACCGAGGATAGGCTTTGATGCTTTTTTATCGAATAAGCTTGGCATTGATAGTCTTAGTTACTGGAGTATGTATGAAGTCGATTATAATTCAAAGAATACGTATAATCTTTTCCCGGCTCAAACATCTGCGATAGATATCGGCAATATCGCTTATAGCAATACCAGCCCGGATGTCATTACGTTCAATTCGATCGTTAAGGGGAATGACTGGGATGTGTGGGTTGCCGATTTCAAAAATAATAATATCGGTTATTTAGGAGTAGATAAGCGGACGATAAATGGTAACCCCGTACTTGACGCACAAAAACCTTCATTCTCTCCGGACGACCAAACCCTGGTATTCGCGAGTCCTTCAAATAAGTCATTATTATTTTACCAATTGAGTTCTCAGGCTCTTACGTTTGTCCCCTTCCCTGCTGCTGTTTATCAGCCCTACTGGTTCCTTCTCGGTGGATCGGCAGGAGTCTATAATACAAAGACGAATGCTACGAATAACCTTTCCGTCTACCCATCCTCATTTTCAGAGAATTCGACCATTGCATTCTCTCTGAATTCAGCGGAAGAGATCACGGTTGATCTTCTGAATATTTTCGGGCAAACAGTCCGTACCATTTTAAAGGAGCGAATGAACGAGGGAACCCATGAAATAAAATTCAGTGTCAACGGCCTGTCATCCGGGACATATTTTACCCGGTTATTAACGAAGAATGGACAGTCCATTATCAAGGTAGTGATAGAGAAATAATGTGTCATAGGGGCATGCTATGCGTGCCCCTATTTTTAGATACTACCGATCTTCGGCGGAAAAAGCGCCACCAGATATCCGCGCATTCTCAGCGGGTCGAGCTGAGTGATCTCGAATTTTGCGAGGGCAGATTTTTTCATTTCAATAACAGGAGTCATCGAGCCAAGCAGTGCGCTGCCGAAGTGTGACATATGTGGCTCATGGCCGACAAGCATAATACGCTCATATTTCTTCGCCCATTTTGCCACAAGTAACATAGTATCAGTTATATCTGCGCCTGATTTCAGAGCATCGGATATTTCGAACGTTGCCCCTTTTGCAAAAGCCTCGATCGCAACCTCCGCCGTCTGCTTTGCACGGATCAATGGACTGGATATTACCACATCAGGCGCAAAGAACTTCATATTCTTTACAGCCGTCATCGCACTTCGGGTTTTTTCTTTTCCTTCGTCGGTAAGCTCCCGGTCCTCGTCACTTGCCCGGGAGCCATGATCCTCGGCGATTCCATGTCGAAGAAGGTAAAGAAGCATCGTTAAATTTACTTATATTTTGCTGCTGTTTGAGGTAACGTTGATGGGGATCCAATAACAGGTTTTACGCCAGAACCACGGACGATCCAAAAAGGAATATTGACACACGGACGCTGACGGATGTATTCAACATTATCATATCTGTCTATAAATGCAAATCTTGCGGCTTGACACCATAAAGGAGTTACGGGCATTTCATCGTAAACAATCTGCTGAAAACGTTTCATCAATGAATCGCGCTTGTTATAGTCAAATTCGACACGGAATTGCTCTATAAGTTTATCAGCTTCAGGATTAATAAAGGAATAAACATTTTGGCCCTTATTTTTTGCCTGAGAAGAATGAAAGAGCTCATAGGGATCGTCTTCATCAGCATTTCCGCCGATGTTTGCCAGCTCTGCATCATAATCATGGGTGCGGCTATTTTCGATCCAGACGCTCCATTCGGTTGTTGTCACATCCACCTGGATCCCGACCTTTCTCATTTGCTCTGCGATCACTAAAGCAGTTTGTTTAACAACGTCACTACCCGCGTAGACACTAAAAATAAAATGAAAAGGAGTTTTCTTTCCATCGATCATTTTGAAAAGGATTCCATCATCGCCTGCCGTCCATCCTTCTTCAGCAAGCATTGATTTGGCAAGATCGGGATTAAACTCTATCGGTTTAAGTGTAGCATCAAAATGGGGCTGAGTAAAATTGATGGCACTGTTATTTGCTTTTACCAATCCCTTAAAAATCTCTTTGATAATTTTATCACGATCGATCAAATGGCTCAGTGCCCACCGTACTTTTTTGCTCTGAAAAAGAGGACGTTCGGCATTCCAGGAAATATAGGATCTATTATTATAATAGAAGGTATCCTTTTTGATGAAGGGCTGTTTTGTCGAATCAAGCTGATTGTAAAGTGCTGCAGGCACAAGATCCATAAAATCAATATCCTTTGCTTTTAAAGCTGTAACGGCGGCATTATTATCCGTGATTGTTTTGATGGTAATCTCTTCCGGATAGGCTTCTCCCCAAGGCATATTCTTTGCCCAATAGTTCGTATCCTTCCTAAAAGAAATATGATCATTCGTGATCCATTCTTTGAAGAAGTACGGACCGGTCCCAACCATCATTTTCGAATCACGTACTTTAGAAGGATCTTTAAATTCTTCTGCCTGCTTAGCAAAAATAGGGTTTTTAGGATTCACGCTCTTAATATCCTTCCAAGACATCTGGTCTGTATAATTTTTTGGATCAAAAATATGCTTTGGACAAATAGGTACATATCCTCCGGCAAGAATACGATCCATGCGGAAATAAGGCTTGCTTAAATGAAAGGCAACTTTCATTTTGTCACCGTTTACATAGGAGATACTATCGAGCGACTCTAAAGATCCTCGTGTCTGAGTAGTTTCAATTTGTTTAGGATTCATAACGCATTTAAAACTAAACATAACGTCTTCCCCGGTAAACGGATGACCATCATTAAAATGTACTTTTGGATTCATCGTGTAAGTATACGTCAAATGATCCGGAGAAATTTCAGCTAGGCTGGACAGCCATGGTATAAGTTCTTGCGTACGAATATTGATGTTATTTAATGGCTCCCAAATAAATGCATAAGCATACTGCGCATGAGCATCCTGTGCTAAGTAAGGAATAATATTGGTAATATCCTGAGGCGTCCACCAGACCACATTATTCTTCGTCGAAAGCCCGTATTTATTTTCCACGGTAGCTTCCTTCTTGCTGCAAGCTGCAAAAATAGCGGCAATGGCGATTGTGAGTATGAGTTGAGAGAGTATCTTTTTCATGGGTTTATGTAGAAAATGAAAAGAAAACAAAAAAGGTGTCATTCAGTACCGAAAGAATCATTCCATCGGGATGGAATAAAAAATGACATGTAAGAAACCATTATGGATGAAATTTCAATCCACTGATTTGGATTTAACACTAAAGCACTGGAACTCTTACTGTGCTCTTTTCACTATAAGTACCCATGTCAGAAACAACATATGAATACCAAACACTGAAATATTCGGCTGACTCACTAGTTGCATTGATCACTATTAATCGTCCGGAAAAGTTGAATGCGCTGAGTACGGCGGTTCTCGACGATCTCCGTCATCTTGTTAGTGATCTTCGTGTTCGAGACGATATACGTGTAGTAGTTATAACAGGATCAGGCGGCAAAGCTTTTGTGGCCGGAGCAGATATTGCCGAACTTGCTGCGCTCAATGATTCGGAAGAAGGAAGGGAATTTTCTCAGAACGGACAGGCGATTTTCAGTTTGATAGAAACTTCACCGAAGCCATTCATCGCTGCCGTCAACGGTTTTGCACTTGGCGGAGGCTGCGAACTTGCATTGGCATGTCATATACGGATCTGCTCGGAAAACGCGAAATTCGGTCAGCCAGAAGTGAACCTTGGCATCATTCCTGGTTACGGTGGAACGCAACGATTAACACGGGTACTTGGGAGAACGCTCGCCACCGATCTTATCCTGACCGGCAGGCAAATGGATGCGCGTGAAGCTTTAGAGCAAGGGCTGGTTGCGCGCGTTATACCGCAATCCGAACTTCTTTCAACGGCAATGCAAATGGCGACAACGATTGCTTCCAAAGCGCCGCTTGCGATAAGTGCTGCGTTGGAATCGATAGTCGAAGGAATAGATGAATCAATCGAAGAAGGGTTAGGGCGCGAAGCAGAGCGTTTTGGTCAGCTTACGACTTCATCGGATTTTCATGAAGGCACTTCTGCTTTTCTCGAAAAACGAGTTCCTAATTTTCAAGGCAAATAATCACATGGTCCTACAAGAGCTCACAGCATTTTACTCGATCTATTTGTCGTCCGGAATAGGTTCGAAACGACTATTGGCTATGTATGATTATTTCGGAAGTGCTGAGATTGCATTTCGTGCCTCCTCATCGCAGCTGCAGAATGTTCCTGGTCTAGGCAAAACTCTTGCAAAAGATTTTGTCGAATCAAGGCAAAAAGCAAAAGACTCCGCAGAGAAACAGTTGGATAATTTACCGGAGAATGTTCGTGTCATTACTTACTATGATAATGAATATCCGGATCAATTGAAATCCATTTATCAGCCGCCGGCAATATTGTTTGTTACAGGCAATACCGCACTACTTCGTGCCCAGAGGAATCTTGCTATTATCGGCACAAGGAAAATGACCGATTACGGCAAACGCACTACAAAAGATCTTTGCAAAGAATTTGCTAAGCATAGTATCGTTATCACGAGCGGCTTTGCGAGCGGAATAGATACCTGTGCTCATGAGGCGATCTTCGATGCGGGTGGAGAAACTATCGCCGTACTTGGTTCTGGTATTAATGTTCTCTATCCGGCCGGGAATAAAACACTCGCAAAAAAAATTGATCGAATCGGAACGAGGAGAAATTATTTCCGAATTACCCCCTGACTCTCCGCCTGAAGCAAAGAATTTTCCATGGCGTAATAGAATTGTCA
>Ga0207152_1120_pt1 | contig 16465 bp, 21 predicted proteins | sample Alteio_BWMinHeat_30_FD_153590 | JGI IMG/M metagenome (GOLD analysis project Ga0207152, IMG submission 153590) | Enriched cells from forest soil in Barre Woods Harvard Forest LTER site, Petersham, Massachusetts, United States -... | ecosystem: Environmental > Terrestrial > Soil > Temperate forest >... | reverse complement strand
CAAGCAACGCGGCCCCAATGAGCAGCAAGGCGATGGAACGAGACGAGCTTGAGGTCACGCCTGCGATGATCGAGGCAGGATGCGCAGAACTTGCGCTAAGCGAAAGCTGTGACCCGCCCTGGTCTACGGCTGAGGCGGTTTATCGGGCGATGGAGGCCGTGCGGCGCGAACAGCGGCAAGCAGAGTTGGCTCGATTTCGGCTAGACCTTTTTCTCGCGAGCCTTGGCTCAGGATCGTGAACAATATTATGAATTCCGTCTGAAATGCCAGTCGGATATGGTCCTGAGTATCAGTCGGCAACGGTAAAAGGTTAGCTTTGAAAAATCTTCTCGCTACATTAGCCAGTTCCTTCGTTCCAAAGTTCATGGGCTGGGACGAATGCGCACACGCATTCCGCATCTCTCTTATATCGTCGAGTTGCCCGCGCGTTATATCGTCAATAAATCCGAATAAATGTGCGACCTCTATTCTGTGCGAAAATGCGCCTAGTGGTCCCTCGTAACGAAAGATGTAGTCGAATTGTTTTTCGTCTGGCGTGAAGGTAAAACGTTTCGCGAGTAAGCGCGTTAGAGTGTCATCTAGGATTGTAGCGGATATTATAACGGCTGCGCGATCACTTTCATTACTTAATTCATCGGCCAGTTTAACCGGGTCGGGCAGGCCAAGTTTGTACTTCCAGTATCGCCTAAGCGTCTTTACCGATGCTGGCGTTTCAGACATGCCAGATGTCATGCTAAATCCCTCCTCCAATGGCTGACCCCAGGAGGATCGTCCGCATTTCGGGGGATTAGGGCTTGGTCGCAACAGTGGCGCGGCCTTTCCACTCGAACTGCCACATTTCCTCAACCGGGAACTCGTTCACATGCCCATTCGCGCATGTGCCCTTAACCTTGGCCGCGCCTGGGGTCGCGCCCTTAAAGTTCACCTTTGCTTGACCGCGAGACGGATCGTGCATGACGGGGACCATTGCTGGGCAGACCCAGCATTTCCGGCCCCAATACCATTCACCGACGACAAGTTTCTTTGATGGATCAACTGACATGGGCACCCCGGCTCGATAACAGCTTGCCCAGAAGGTGATTTGTTTGTCTCAGAGCCACTTCGAGCCGATCAAGCTTGCTGCCGTGCTCCTTGATGATCTGGGTCTGATCGTGAAGGGTCGCCCCAAGGTTGAGATACTCCAACACTCCAATGACGGCGTCACACTCGGCGCATTGCACGAACTGCAACTGGTAGTTTGAGTTATCCGGCTGCTGCAAAACCGCCCTGAACGTCGCATTTCCGCAGGACGGGCATTTGGATGTTTCGGTGAACATAGGACAAGGCTCCTACGGCGGAGCCGTGCGCCATCAGTGGGGGATTGTGCCTCGTGTCGGCTCGGGGTGACGAGACGCAACATCTGTACACAGGAACCGCACACCACGCAACATCTAGTTGCAGCTCGCCCGCACCCGTTGCTCGCCACGCCATTGGTACGGTTTATGCAGCGCACGTTCGCTGCGATATTGATCATCATCCGATGGTCCTACCGCACGTCTTCTTAGGCGTTTCCTCCCTACACTAGGGTCGGCATTCGTGCCGACCCTATCTTTTTCTGATTGGTGTGCACTTGCGGGCACCCCGCCGCCTCGTGCAACCCCAACGCGTCAGGGAAGCTCGCTGAGGGGCCGGAAGGTTGCTGGGGTGCTAGGACACCCCGGAACGCGCAACCACGCGCCACGGGGCACCGGAGAAAAAGGGTGGTCTGCAAGGTGTTGAAGTTGCTGGGGTGAAAATCAGTCAGTTTCAGAGGTCCGGGTGGAACCAGCCGGACGCGGACGGTGCCTTGCCATCTCTTCCCTGAGACCGTCGATCATCCGGCTCAAGATGGGGCGGTCGGGGCGGCGGGATAACCGTCAAAGCCGCAGGTGATCCGACCCGACGCCAGCCGTGGGGAGCATGGCCGCTCGCCAGTCGCACTCCACATGAATGAAGTCGCCGGGACCAAAAACATGTGGGTTCGATTAACCATGCCTCAAGCGATCCTGACCATATTGCGGCAAGAGATTGCAGGATCGAGAGATGCAACTGGAGCTACGACGCCTATCGGGCCAACCGGTTCTGAGAGAGATGTGGCGATCCGCGTCGGACATTCCCCTGGCTGATCTCGATGAGTGCGTGAAGGACGTGCTGCTGAGCTTCTACGATCAGAATGAGGAGAAGTTCTGGCCGAAGGATCAATTTCAGGGGTGGGCACCGGAGGTGGCGCGGATGGTCGATGATGATGGTCAGGTTCTGGCCGAATACGACATCGACGACCTCACGGAAGACACTGGACTTCGTGCTGTAGACCACGCGCCCGGCACGCGCGGCATTTGAGCCGACGCCTTCAGGGGGTGGTTCAATGCACCAGGCCGCTCGGCGATGCCTGTAGCTCGGCGATGGCTCGTCTGATGCGCCTCCAAGTCAAGAAGCCATCAAGGTCGTTGCGCTCGCTCATCTCATCGGCTCGCTGGGCGGCGACGATTTCTGCATCCGCGCCGTGCTGCTGGATCAGCAGGTTGGCCGCACACCAGACGTCACTATCGGGGACTGTGCTCACGACGACCGTCGCCCGAGGCCAATCGACTTCGCCAATTCGGAACGGCGTGCGGTGTAGTTCGGTGCCGACATCGGGTAATCGCTTTTCAGGCCCCAGCGCTTACGGTACTCGTCCGGGGTCAATTGGTGCGCGGTCGTCAGGTGCCGCTTGAGCATCTTCTGACGATGCCCGCAATCGAGGCAAATGATCGCCTCGGGCTGGATTGAGCGCCTAATCGGCACCGCAGGCTCAAGTCCTATCGCTGGCGCTGGCGGTCCTCCGCCCTCGATACTGGCAAGAGCGTCGTGAACGGTGGCTATCAGGGCAGGTAGTTGGTCGGGAGGGAGTTGGTTTCGCTTCGTGTAGGCGCTGACGATCTTTGCGACGTGTTCCCGGTCCGACATGGCTCTTCCCCCGTGTGCCCTTGTCGTTTGCCAATATCGCGAATTGAGGTAGTCGTCCACGCCACCGTCGAGCGCCGAAGCAAAGAGGGCCATCTCATCTGCGTAGCTCTACACATCGCAAGGTCGAAAGCAACGTGATATAGGTCGCCCATAAAATTTTGCGGGATTACGAGAGCTAAGCTATGCCCACAGCGGAAAATATGACTCCCAACCATTTACGGGCTGCAATCGGCGAGCTAGAAGCACAGTGGCATTACATAGAAGGCCTCCACCCGGGTGCGGTGACCACCATATGGCTAGAACCGCGAGACCTCTCTGCGAGAGTGAATAACGCCCTACGGGGAGTTTTTGGCCGTAATTCGCCGGAATACCGTCGCGCGTCGGTCCGCAAGGAAGATTTTCGACCTGCTAATGGGCGAAGGGCCGCGCGTCAGGAGCAGATCGCGGCATTCGCCAATGGGCAACATCAAGCGATGGATAAGCTGAGGACCGAAATCGCGGCATTAAAAGCCCTTCTCCCGACGCATCCGGTTTCTGCGGGTTTCGACATGGGCTTGGGTTTCGACACCAGGGAAACTCCGCTGGTGTTGAGGGATCAGCAGCGCGGAGGCCGGGCGTTGCCGGAAGTGGAAACCCAGGTTTTTTCACCGCCGCCAGTGACCACGTTGATTACTCCCGTACCAGAGGATCCGCAGCAAGTGGCGCCGGTGGTGGTGAGCGCCGTGGGTACGGCAACCGGTACGTCCGATGCTATGGGCGTCGGACGCGTAATAAGCGCAAATAGACTTCAAATAGAGTTAGCGTCCGCGTCGCTGTTGTTGTTTTTCGAAAACAAATTGGCGGAATTGAGGGCAAAACGACCCAATAGTAGCGAGGCGAAGCTTGAAGTTGATGAGCAGATCGCTGAATACGCGACACATAAACAAAATCTTGGCCGACTTCGGCTCGCGACCGCGGCATTTTCTGAGGCCCCAGAAAAGGAAACTGAGGCCGTCAAGGCGTCGCTTACCTTCGCCCGGGGTATCCAATCGTGGTGGACCAAAAGCCACGAAAAGATATGCAGCGGTGCCTTCGACATGGCGCTTTTCGTAGCCGGTGTGACGGTCTGCTCTCTCGCAGGATCAGGGGGTCAACTGGCTGTTGCCGTTTCGGGCGTATTAGCAGGGGGAAGACCAGTGATTGATGCCATACGAGCGGTAGCCTCCGGTCGCTCACGTAGCGGTGATATGCCTTAGCTTCCCCACTTAATCGACACATCAGCCCGACCCTTCCAGCGGCACTCCCGACACTTGAGCCTGCGCCGTAGGTCGAGAACCGCCGTGTATGGCGGCACACCAGCGGTGGTGAGCATGGAAGCTGTCAGGTGTTCTAGGTGGCCGCAAGCGCACTCGACTAACACCCGGTCATCCGGTCCCAAATCCTCCACCCTCGCGTCGTATAGGGGGCGCATTGCCGCGCTCCAAGTTCGCGGAACGTTCTCCTATACAATCGTACGCGGGACGGGGTCAATGTTGATGGCGTCGATGTCCTAATCTATATCCCCACGTAGCATTGCTTCGATCCGTTCCAATGTCGCAAGATGATTAGCCGTAGTCATCGGGGCAGAGCAGAAATACCGATTAGACGCGTACAGATTTCCCGCACGTCTTTCAATGAGGAAGTCAGCCATTTCTACGGCTGTTTGCAGATCATTTGTTTGTACAACTTCGCCGTGACCGAATCCAAGACGTTTCAGGTTGAACGCAACAGCATCAGCTCGGAATGAATTTATTACGGAAGCAATTTTAGACAAGGAAGAAATAAGGTCCTCCAATCCAGCATCAAATTCTACGACGATATTACTCAAATATGCTCTGGGTTTATAGGATGTTGATAACCGAAAACCGAGATTGTCATCGAGCAATTTGGCCAAATCGTCCAACACCCGCTCTGCCTGATCGGTGGTTGTGGCCATGACAACATCACCATCTTCTTTCATGACAAGCTGATTGACAGCAAAGCTATCCGCCGGGTCAGGGAACATCCCACCAGCGAATTGGAACATCGGCGGCATGGTTCCGGGCAGGAATTGAGGAAATATTTGAAAATTATATCGCGCCCTAACCAACTCAACCATGCTCCTATGGAAAACTCCTTTCTGAGGAAGATATTCCTCTATCTGCTCTCGCATTGCGGCAAAAGCCTGGAGATGTCCTATCAGTTTCATCGGAATTACGCCGCTGGCCGGAGAGGAATGACTTGACTTTGCGGGTTCACTTTTCTCGCTTCTTTAGATACTGGTATTCCAACAATCTGAGCCTGGAAGCCCTCTATTTGTTGGTTCTCTTCTCTAGATACGAGCATTCCGTTAATCTGAGCTTGGAAGCTCGATATTTGTTGGCTCTGGCTGACTAACATCTCTTTTTGCGTTGCAATTATTCGTTTGAGCCTTCCGATCTCTTCATTGCTCTGGGAGGGAACGATTAGTGGGGATGGCCGCGCGGCGCTTACGAATGTGGACCCAAGGCTCGTGAATGTGGTCCCGAAGCTCGTTGCAGTCGCCCCCGTACCAATGCCGACGTCGGCATTGACCAATGGTCCATAGTGCGTCAGCCCCTGCCCGATAATGTGGGGCTGAGATATCACGCCTCCATCGACGAAGAGGCCACCATATTCGACCGAACCGCCCACAGCGACAGCGGCGGTCGCCATATTGAACCCATCGGGCAAGAAATTGAGCGGATAGTATAATACTTCCGCATCGCTCATCGCCCGCGCCTCAGCGACGAGATAACTCGGGTCGAAGCTCCGTCTACGGAGTTCCGTCGCCGAAACTTTGTACATTCGGTCGAACCATTCCTCCCATTCAACGTATTCAACGAGTAGCGGCAAGCCAAAGCCAGCACCAATATCGAGCAAGGTTTGTAAGTTAAGTCCTTTGCCTGCGGTTTCGATGTTTTCAAGGCGAGAGATCACAGATTGCGGCTTCCCGGCGCGGTGACCAAGTTCAGTTTGTGACCATTTGCGTTCTGGCTGATTTCGGAGTTCACGGATTTGGAGAGCAATACGAGTGAGAATTTGGTCAGCAACCAGTTCCTCGCGCTCTTCGTTGTCGGCGAGATCGCGAATAAAAGCTTCGCTAAAAGATGATTGGTAGGTCATGCGCTCTTGCCGGGTCCAGGAGGATTTCGGTCTTACGTGTCAGGCCGCGAACGCATGCATTTCTTGGTATCCATCCATGCTCATCTTTGCTCGCGCAAATGACGATAATGAACACCTCGTTCCCTTCGTCATAGGTCTGAAAGAACCCAAGTGGCCTCCACGGAACATTGTTAGCTTCAAAGCGAATCTCCGATAGTCCCTTGCATTCGTGATCTAGGTTATCGAATAGCGGACGCCTCCATTGATTACGTGGTAGGCGAGAGAGATTCCGAAGCTTGTTGCGGAACTTCGCCCGCGCCTGTTTCGTAGCCCCAGCAAACCACTCCTCGATAACGTCCGTCCCGTGCTGATCCACGTAGGACCTGAATGTCGGCATATCCTATAGCAATGCTGCTATTTAGCTACGGAAAACATCATTGACAACCCCTATGACAACCCCTATGACAACCCCTATAGCACAAAAGCGATATTAGGGCGCTCGCATACGAAAAAGCCCGCTGGAGCGGGCTTAATCGCAGGCGAACAGGAGGTGTGGCAGAGCGGCTTAACGCACCGGATTAACACTCCGGAGAACCCCCAGGTCTGACAAGGGCGCAAGGGTTCCGTGGGTTCGAATCCCACCACCTCCGTGACCAGCGCAGCCAGCCACCGCACTAACGGTGGCCAGCTCCTAGACCACAACTCAGAGGAATACCCCCTGAAGCGACGATCGTGCAGAGACTATATAGTACTGCCGAGTCTCAGGGCAATTCTGCAATTATGAATTGCTCTCATCAACATCGTCTCTCGCGATAGGCAAATCTACGTGGGTCTCGCCCTTGACGAAATACGATCTAACCGAAGAAGAACGGCACGCACTGGCTGAGGCTGCACGCCAGAAGATACGCGATGACCGGTTCCCCTATTCGCCGCGTTTGGCGATCTTGAAAGCCGCGCTGGCAAAGCTTGATCCTGGCTCGGCGCTGATACGCGGTGAGCCACCACAGCCACCGACCGGCCCGATTGTGGGGAGCCGGAGGAAGGCGAAACGCTAAGCAGCACTCGCCTGGGTCCCCGCTCGCAGGCGCAGCAACCGGTAAACGGGGGTACAGGCGTCCTCAGTTCGCCTCAGCGAGCGACCGGATCAATTCGATGGGATCGAAGCCAATCGCTGCGGCGATAACGACGAAACCTTCGGTCATTGACTGATCCTGCTTCTGTTCTTAAGCCATAAAGGCGCATTGGCCGGGTTACGGCGGTGGAGCAATACGCCACGTATCGCAGGGAGCGCTTTGATGGCGAGCGGAGAAGAAGATCAGATCAAAATTGCGATGGAGCGTTGCACGGGGTGGTATCGGAGATTTGTTTTCTGGAGGCTAATTAGTTGGGGATTAACGGCAATTATAGCTGGCGGCAGCGCATTCGTAGCCAGCCAATTAAGCGAAGGGCATCCGCGTGAGATCATGGCTTTAGTGGTAGCTACCTGCGCCTCGATACAAGCCGCTTTAGCACCAGCTTCGAAAGCTGCGGCGTTCCGACAGGCATGGGTAATACTTGATTTGTCGCTAAAGGAATTTGTTGGCCTTCCTTCGACCTTGGTACAGGCCATACAAAACGGGGAAAATCAGATCGATCAGACACACGTAGTAGGTCAGTCTCCCCAAATCGGCTGAATCTCGCTGCTGCACGTATCTTTACGAAAGGTCCCCTAATGTAAGGGCTCTGCCGCATGGCGACGCTAGGGCACTATGGCCCGTCTGAACCCAGAGAGGGCAAATGAGAATGTATCGTAGTAGCGATCTTCTGTTTTGCTAACTCCAAATACATCAATTGGGAAGGTTTCCATCCCTTCGAAGCCGTTCGGATTTACATAATAGACACGCAAGCACACTAAAAAATAATTCTTAGATTGATCTGTCAATTGATCATCAAATACGTCGGACTTGAAGGTAGTCTTATTAATTATCTCAAACTCTCCGCCTTTTACCACGAAAGCTGATGCGGGTTCGTCTTTAGCTGCACGCACATACGATGTCCATGGATTCTCTCCAAATATGGTTTCCTTGCATGGCGGAAGAGCTTTCGCGATCATGTCGAATGATTGCAAGACAACGCCGGGGTGAGTTTTCATATAGCCCTGTATATCTTCCTCGGTTCGCAAATCTTTTTTTAATTTTTGAGCTAGTGACGCGTCTGCCTTCAACGCTACGTCAATAACCGGCTTAGATATTTGCTGAATCTGTGTCTCAAGCCGTGAGACTAACATCGGTCGATTGCCGTTGTTCAAGAAGGCTAAATCGTATTGGAGAGCCATACCGCGTACCGGGATTTGCTTTCCCAATGCGTTGATCTCGTCCGGTCCAATCTCTCGGATTTCGCTTGTCAGGATGAAGCTCAAGTGAAAGGAACTCCAGAAGAATTGAAACCAAATTCCCGCGACAGAGACAATTAGCGCGACACACGACAGGGTCGCTGTCACGATATCTTTTGTTTCGACTTTATTTCTAATCGACAATCGTGAACGCAAGAAACGGATCCAATCTGAATTCGAGCGGGTAGCAGTAATCCCGGAAATACGACATCTGATAGGATTTGTCCTACGCCAAATAGCGATAACCCGGTTGTCCGTTTATATCGGAGAAGTGACGATCCGTGGCCTCCGTTTAGATTAGGACACACCTGGGTCACGTTTTATCTTGCTTGTCCCAGCTGCTCGCCTATCGGCTCGCCCCTCACCGGCCCTCTCGGAGGATCAGCCGCATCCTGAAAAATCGACTGAGGTGTCGGGACCGGGGCGCTTGTGAGATCAGCGATTCCCCTCCCGCAGTTAATCGAGTAGAAGCCCAGAAAACGACTGACGAGTTCGCCGAGCCGGCGCACTAGTTCGTCTCCCACGCCACCCTCATGGTTCTGTTCGTTCGCCAGCCGATAATCATCACAGAAGCCCAGATCACGCACGTCACAATGAAAAGGCATTTCTTTATCAGTGCGTCTCCTGCATCTACAGGATGGGGCGCCCAAAAGCCGATCTTATGAAGAATGCATAATACAATAAATAAATCTATTACCAACAAAACGAAGCCTAAACCGAGATTCCAAAGCACTTTATTCCGTATTCCTCCGGACGGAAGACTGATTAAGGTAAGCACGATGTTATTGGAATAGGAGAAAATTCCTGTGATTCCCATGATGGCAACAGCGCAGACAAAAAAATATGGCGTGGTAACAAGAAACGCGCACGCTAATTGCGCCGCCCCCTGGATGAAATGGATTACCGTATCTATAAAGCTCGGGGGTCGCGGCACAAGACTCATGAATGAGTAATATTCCGTAGCTACCCAACTCATAATCGCTAACGTGATACAACAACAACAGATAAGACCAAAATTACGGCTATGCGGAAAAAAATATCCCGGATCAAAATACGCTTTATCGTCATGATATAGAAGTGAGTATAAAGAACGATATACGAACGTATAAAGAGTAGCTCCATGAATGATACTCATATTTGCAGAGTATATTGACACAAACGCCACTTCTATCCGCTTCCGTAACGGCGATGATATCGACAATCTAGCGGCTCCCTTTTTGATTTGAGCTGGTGTTTAGGAAAACAGCCTACGAGCTGAAAAATCAGGCCCCGTCCGTTAACAATCCGCCGGATTGGGTCGGAAGGGGAAATCGGCTTCCTCCAACACGTACCCTCTGAGCTTAGCGAGTTCGTCCTCGCTCATCTCGATCGCTTTGTCATCTCCCATTACAGCGTCGAAGAAATCCGGGTCTCCACCATCGTTGGCAAGCACGGGGGATTTTTCCAGATCGACCACAACCTCTCCGAAGACCCACTTGCCGCGCCGCATCTCGTATTCGAGCGACTGGTCGCTCGCGGGCACCCCATAACTCGTCTCTGGTAACTTTCCCTCACGGAAACATGCTCTCACAAATAGATAGCGGTAAAGCATGGCGGCCGCGCCGCGTATCGCATCATCGTCCATCGCGCCCATCCTCAAGCGGTCGCCGGCTCTGTGGTTGTCTCACTTGAGACAACTTTGCCCTGGCGCAGGACGAACTGCCATCCGCTCCCGTCATCCTCCCACTGGCCGGGGATAACCTTCTTCCCCTTGATCGTCCTGGCTTGAGCAACGAGATTCGCAGGAAGATCGCAGGGCAGCTGGAACGGTTGGGGCGCGGCGGTGAAAGCCGCACCCGCACGGCCCGCTTCCCGAGCCTTTTTGGCGCAGGCGACGTCGCCCCCCTCGTTCTTGATGAACCCGGCCACCTCCTCGGGCGTTGGGCGCGGATCGCACGACCAAGCGTGCTGCAATGCGCCGGCCCATCGGCTGATCTGGCTCTTCTCCGGCTTCACCTCCGCCTTGTGGAAGGCGAGGTTGAGAAGCTGGGTGAACTCTTGGCTACGCGCGGTGGTCGGCACCTTTGCGTCAGCGAGTAACCCCTTCACCAGCAGGCGAAGGTCGGGGTCCTCCATGTGCGACCGGAGCCGGAAGGCACCAGTCATCACCGCGTCACGGTGTTTCTCGCCCTGAACCAGATCATTCGCCCACAGGACGGCATGGTGCGTCATCTCGTGGGCGAGATTGGCGATGGGTGGGAGGTTGTGGTCCAGAGCGGGCACAGGCGTCGTTTCGTCACTCATTTGGGATGCCTCGAAGAAGGGACGGAGGACCCCACAAATGATCATTCGAAGATGTGAGTCACCGAAAAGAATGCGACATCTACACCGTTATCTTTTGTCGCAATATCCTGCTAGACGCGCCCTTATCGCATCCCAATCCCTAACCACCTCAACAATCGGTCGCTGAGCCTCGATAATCGCCCGGCGGTTTTCTCGATCTCTGATCGCCCTTTCCACACGGCGCATTGCGTTATCTACTTCCTCTGGTTTGGCGCCAGGCATAGCCTTGCTTAGCCGAGCCCATTTCTGCCCTTCCGGTGCTGCTTCATAGGCCTTTACTAACAGGGCTGTGCGTTCAGAGTCGGCCTTGCCGCGCCCCCGGGGGGCTGGCTTTAAGTCGTCCCGTTGGAGAAACCCCGAAGCGAATTCGTAGGCGCGGTCGTTCCCGAGCACCTGCGCCATTCGGAAATAAGCCGAGACGAAACTGCCCAAAGCCTGTTTGACCTGACGCTCCACCCCTGCCTGAAACGCTTGGAACGCTTCAGGGCCGTACTCTTCCTCACTGACTCGTCGCACCGTCGCTAACGCGTCTGCCAATTCCGCATCATCGAGGTGGGTCTCGTCGAACGGGGGTGCGTCTAGCGTTTTCATCTTGCAGAGACCTGGTGCCCGCGTCAGTCGCTATATGGTCACCCTGCCAACATTGCGGTAGCGGCCTCGGCCATCGGCGATTTCAAAATTTCGCCGATTTCACTCCCCACACTGGGTTTTCGTGAAATTCGAACCCAGGTAGTGTGGGGGCAGGCCAGAGGCGGGGACGCAAGGGGTGGCCGGCGCCATTGCGGTTCACCACCACAGCACCCTCAACATCTTGAACCAAAAGCGAGAATCACCATATATAATGGGGTATCAGCAACGTTATCAGCGTACCGTTTGCCGTTGAGCCGCAACGGACCTTGGAGACACCGAAATGCAACTTCGTTACGCTTCTTTTGGCGAATGCATCGCCGCTCGGGACGAGGGCCGCGCCGTCGTATTCCAATATTCCACCCCTATAGAGTATGATATGACTAATGATGAAAGAGTTCAGGGGTACTCTCGGGCAAGCTCGAAGAATGGAATAAACCAACTCGCCCAAGAGCCGCAGGAGACCTAGACTTCCTGCCCCTGTTATTTGCAGCTATTCCGCCGCTTCGGAAGAGGGAATACTCACCCGCCGGTGTTTTGCCAAGGACTTGCTGACAGCACTCTGGCTCATCGCCAACTCATGCGCGATCTGGGCCTGCGTCTTGCCCTCCTCGTCGTACATCTTTGCGATCTTCTCTCCGATCCCGAGGTGTTCCAGCCTACACTCCCCCTTCTCATGCGCGATGTGCACCGGAAAGTCGTCGCCCGGTACAAAGCCCCGATGCTTGGTGAAGTGCACGAGAAAGGCCTCTCGCTTGCTCGTGCCTTTCTTTTTGCCGGTGGCTGGTTTGAGAAGGATGCTGGTATTCAAGATGTCCTCGACCTTGCTGGTGCCGCGCTGTTTGGTTTCTCCCGTAAGCGGGTTCGCCTTTCCGGTGTGGTGGAAGAGCACGACCACGTAACCGAGACGACGAAGGTGCACGAACCATTCCTGTGGGATGATCCAGCTTTCCTCATCGTTGGACGATGAGCCGCTATTGCGGAACAACGCGCTCTTGTTGTCGAGCATCAGCACCTTGGCATCTGTATCCTTCAACGCCTGCTCGATGAGGTCGCGCCCGATTGAGCTTTTGCCCGCTAGATCAGGTATTCCGGTTTCCTGATCCATGTCGCAGAGAAGGACGAGGTTTTTGAGAGCGGCGGCGGGGTCTCCGTTGTTGTCTTTCAGAGCCGCCGCCCGAAGCCCGCGCAATCGATCCTGAATGTCCGCTTGGTTCATCTCCCCATCGACATACAGGACCTTCCGCGCCTTCGGTGCCTTCCACCCCAGCACCTCACCGCCGCTCGCTATGGCGTATGCGCAGGCCAGACCGAAGTAGGTTTTCCCCAAACCAGTCAGGCCCGACACCATCGCGGTGCCCTTAACTGGTAGCCACGGCTCTAGCACAAACTCCCGAGGCCCGAAGTTATGCTCTAGGAGGTCATCCAATGGCCGATAGACCAAAGTTTGCTTTGGGATGCTCATCATCACACCTCCACCACGGCCAGCTTCACGCCGGGGAGTGCACGCGCCAGGAACCCATCCCGTCCCCTGCGGTAAGCCCGCACCTCCTTCTTATTCAGATCGCTCGGCTTGCGCGGCTCCCACTCGGTGCTAACGCCCCCATCCCCGAGTGACATGGTGCAGCGATAGCGTCGGCTGACGCGGAAGGTCTCCGTGTGGTTTTGCGGCTGGGGCTGGTTCATCACGCAGCCCTCCCCGAATTCAGCCTTGGCAACCCTGCCGCCCAGGCCTCCGCATCCGCCGTTCGGATCAGAGAACGGGTGCCGACTTTCAGAACGGGAGGGGCCTCACCTCGCTTGGTGAGGAGGTAGAAAAGGGATCGGCTGATTCCATACGAGTGACAGAACTGCGCAACAGACATCAAAGCAGGCGCGACTTGCGCCTTCGCATTCGCCTCTATCATGTTTGGGTTTACTCACGATGCGGTCGCTTGGCTCTGGTTCTGCCCTGGGTATCCGACCAACCCGTCCCGGCCCTTCTGGCACTGTAAGCCGCCAAGTGGCAACGGATGTGACCTCTATATGGTGTTTGACACCTACGATTTCAAGTGAACAACACATTACTAACAGCGATGCCCCTGGATACATATGGGATAAATTGTGTCAATACAAGAAAACTCGCGGGACGATCTGCTTCACTACATTCGAGAGCCGTACCGGAGTACTGTGCGTTTACACGCTCACTCGGAGAGAGCAAAGCGAGCTATTGGACCCTCTGCTCTTTCTCGCGTGCCCGATTGCCTTCAAGCACGGCGCAGGGGCACCACCTCCGCGTCCGTCGCCAGCATGGCCCCTCGGGCGATCTCGTCCGCGAAATCCGTGATCTCCGCACTGTAATGCCGCTCGATCATCGCAACACTGGTGTCATGGCTGACGGCAATGATGCGGATGGGGACGTTTCCCTTGATCTGCCTCACGATACTGCTGTGCCGCAGCGCGTAAATCGTCACCTCATCCGACAGGCCGAGGGCCTTCCAATCGTCCAGGCCGCACTCCGCCACGATCCGCTTGAACAGCCGGGAGTGGTCGGACTTCTTCCATGGTTCGCCGCTCGGCTTCGTGAGTAGGGGGGCGTTGGGCGCACGGTCCTTCGCGGCTTTCGCCAACCTCGACGCCAGCGGCAGGCCAATCGGCACCGGCCTGCGCAACCCAACCTTGCTCCCCTTGCCCTTGTTCGAGGCGGGCATCATGAGCCGGGGCGCGGCCCCATCCTGCAAGTCCCGACACTCCAGCCCCGCGATCTGGCTGTACCTCGCACCCGTCACCGCCGCGACCTCCACCAACAGGCCGAACTCTTGGCTCTGCTCGTAAGCTGCACCGATCAGCTTCCGCACCATGTCGTCCGACAGGATTACGTTCCGGCTCTGCTCTGCACCCGGTAGCGTGGCAAGTCCAATCTCCCACGGCCTGCGGCTGGTAATGCGCTTGTCCAAATCAGCGGCAAGGTTAAGTGCCGCCTTGAGCGCGGTTGTCGTGCGATTGATGGTCGCCGGGGCGAGGGTAGGGGCCAGCCCATCCCGCCACCGCTTGAGGTCGGCCTCTGTGAGGTCGCTGACGAGCTTCTTGGCAAGAGGAGCGGGTAGGTGCAGCCGCACCCGCCCGACGTTCCCAGCGTCCCCACGACGCGTCGTCAGGTCGGCCTCGTACTGGTCCAGGGCTGAGGACACGGTGATCGGCTCGCCTGTCGCAGGTTCCTCGTCCCTCTCAGCCTCGACAAACCAATCCCGCGCTCGTTCCTGCGCCTGCCCGTAGGAGAGGGCGAGCTTGCCATCTGCCGTGAGTGCGTCGTCCGCTGGCCCAATGGTCGTCTCGCGCCGGAGGTCACCCTTGACGAGCTTCGCCGACCACACCGCGCCCTTGGTGCCCTTCCTGTACCCGAATGCGCACCCTGGAGCGACCGACACCCAATAACGCCCCATCGGCAACCTCGCCCTCGCGCTCGGCGTATCGAGCTTCTGATTGCGAACTGTCCGTGCCATGTGCCTGCCTCCAAGGTCCGCACCGCCAAAGCATGTGCAGCCACTCGTGTTGATGCTAACTGCAATCATCCACAAATCGTCCACAAAGATGTGGGTGGACGGGAGGGGACGTCAAGAGGCAGAATTTGGCGGATTACATGGCATTATGGGGAGAACAGGTTGTCCACTGAGGTCCACCGAGAGCCATTTTCCTGCCCTTTCACGGCGGTAACAGGGGTTCGAATCCCCTTGGGGACGCCAATAATTTCAATAGGATAGTAATCAAGGTCGAAATCTTGGTCCCGCTTTTGTCCTGCAGGGCAACTATGCGCCCGGAACCCCTAGTCGCCTAGCAAAAGTTCATGCCGTCTCCCCGCGCCCGCGTTAGCCGCGCACTAGCCCCGTTGCATTCTCAAAGTGGCTCAAGGGCAGGGTCCCCGGATAAATCTGAAGTCGGGATGGTCTGCCTCCCATAGGCAAATATCGCGAAATAACTCAGTGACGTGGAAGTCCGCGACACTAAATCCCGCTCGCAAAATTGACCCCAGTAAGTCTGGGGTACATTCGGCAACGGCGCATGATCCGAAGACATATCTTAGGCCGATGCTTAAAATACAAACCAAGTCGTGACCCACGCAGATATGATCTTCATGGTGGCCTTTTCCCATCTCCTCTACCGTTCGAGACAGAAGTTCCGCTCGATTCACTTTGCAATTTTGGGTACGTCCAACCACCAAATTCACCAGGCCTTTGCCATCCAGGTCAAAACTCCGTCGGCTAACAAATCGAAATTGCAAATCATCGAAATTCAGTGCCAAACCCTCGCGTATCGAAATAAGCCTTAAACATCCGACTGCCTTCGCCTTTTCTGCACATATTGCTTTAACTGACTTACCAGATCGCTCCAACTCCGCCGCGATTTTAGTGGTAGAGCCCTTCTCTAGCAGAAGCCGTTCAAACGCCGGTGAATTTATTATCATCATTTCGATGTCATGTTCCTCCGTAAGAATAAAGTTGTCCAAAGCATGAGTTACGCCCAAAATATCATCAAAATCTCTGTCTGCAATAGCCAAGACCCCTTTAAAATTGTCTCTGTTCAATATAGATATAACAGAAATGACATTTTCTTTTCCATTTGCCTCGATTATATAGCATTTATCTTTTTGGACGAGAGGCGTGAATGTTAGAAAGTCGTCGTGGCCCTCGACTATTAAAAATGTGACTTTGTCTACCTGTCGCTGCAAACGAATTTCGTTAGCGATGCTGGTTGCATCTATAAATGGTTTTATCGACATGGGCTTGGTGGATCAGGTTACCGGCCCAGACAAATTGACGGTTAAATCCCAGCGACTGTCTATTATCTGGGGCGAGTGCGTAGCAATCACTGCACTGAAGCCGGATAATTCGATTATCGAACTTAAATCAGCTATAAAACGCTTCTGCCACGCAACATGGAGAGAAAGCTCCGGTTCATCAATTAATATCAACGAGCGAGGCGCGACTTTGAACAGAAGTTCGTACATTAAGACCAATTCGTGCTGCTCGCCGGATGATAGATTATCAAGCGATAACTCGGAGCCATCAAACAATTTTACTCCTA
>Ga0207152_1117_pt1 | contig 16804 bp, 15 predicted proteins | sample Alteio_BWMinHeat_30_FD_153590 | JGI IMG/M metagenome (GOLD analysis project Ga0207152, IMG submission 153590) | Enriched cells from forest soil in Barre Woods Harvard Forest LTER site, Petersham, Massachusetts, United States -... | ecosystem: Environmental > Terrestrial > Soil > Temperate forest >... | reverse complement strand
AAAACTCACCAAAGACTATTATAAAAAATATGGCAGGTTTTTTGTCTACAATTCAGACTCTTCGAAGTTCATTGACTTATTCAGTTACTACCTTATAATAAAAGTGGATAAGAACGGACGCTTGCACCGGGGTGGTACAGAAGCAGATCAGGAAGTTGCCGTAATTGATGCCAGATCACAAAAACGATACCGGGTATTTTTCTGCGGCACACCTTGTTTTGTAGCAAAAGCAGTATGGCTCGGCAACGAGGAAATAGCACTTATAGGATTAACAACGGAAGAAGATGATGATGGTTTTATACCAACAATATGGCTTATTAATCTTAAAAAGGCAACTACAATAGAATATAGCTACACTAACCCCATTCGCAGCATTACCCCGGATATATTGCTCGATGATGTAATAAACTCAAGAGGAATAAAAAATAACTGATCAGGCTACTGCAGTCGCAAAATGCTTTTTAAATGCATCAATTACGTTCGAGCTAACCATCTTGGCAGCAGCGGTAATAAGATTTTTAAATGCCAGTGCGCTCGATACACCGTGGCCTATCATTACAGCCTTATTCAGTCCTAATACAGGCAAGCCACCATACACCTCGTAGTTAAATTGTGCCAGGAATGGGTCTTCTATATTACGTTCTTCTTTAAAAATATGATAAAGAGACTCAGCCATTTTTAAAGCCACATTGCCTACAAAACCTTCACACACTACAACATTAGCCTTATCTGTAAACAGGTCTCTTCCCTCTACATTACCTATAAAATAAATACCTTGCTCTTCTTTCAGTAAAGGGTATGCTGCCTGTGCCAGTATATTTCCTTTTCCTTCTTCTTCGCCTATATTCAATAAACCGATAGCAGGTTTTTCTACTCCGAAAATATGACTGGAATATATAGAACCTAATTGCGCAAATTGCACCAAATGTTCGGGTTTGCAATCTGCGTTGATACCTACGTCTAACAGCAGGTTGAAAGTGCTATTCATGCGCGGCACCGGTGAGGCAATAGTTGGCCTCAAAACACCCTCTATCGTCTTGATCGTGTACATAGCACCCACCATCATAGCGCCGGTATTACCTGCACTTATAAAGGCATCGGTCTTGCCCATTTTCAGCAATCCGAAACCAACAGCGATACTAGAATTAGGTTTGTCTTTAAAAGCCTTGGTAGGATGCTCGTCCATGCTTATTGTTTCAGGTGCCTCTACCCAGGTGTAGCGGCCCTTATAAGGTTCCAGCAAATGTAGATAAGGGGCAGCTTCCTGCGCATTACCTATCAGTACCGGGTGCACTGAATTATCAGGTGTATGTTCTAAGAACAGGTGAACGCCCTTTATGGCTTCGGCAGGCGCATAATCGCCGCCCATAATGTCAAGCCCTATATTCATCAGTAATGAATGTAATTGTTACTTGTTTTCGCCCTCTGTTGCAGGCGTATTATCAATCACAACTCTGCCGCGATAATACATTTTGTCCTCAACCCAATGTGCACGATGGCGCAAATGGCTTTCACCTGTTGTTTTATCTACGCTCCAGGTAGCAGCAACTGCTTTATAATGCGTACGGCGTTTAGCACCGCGTTGTTGTGAGTGACGTCTTTTTGGATTAGGCATCTTACTTTGTATTTATTGATTTTGTAATTATTACTATTTATTATTTTTTCGTTTTTTTCTTACTTTTTTCTTTCAATTCTTCAAGCCCTTTCCATATCACCTTCTTAGTGGTATCCTCTGGTTCCGACAGCTTGTTCAGCAGTTGTAGCGCCATTGGGTTGCACCCGGGCTCTCCATTTGCCTTGTCAGGATGTATTCTTTGCAATGGTACACTCAGCATAATAAATTCATAGATCCATCTGCTGATGTCAATTACTGTTTCACTACGCGGTATAAATACCACATCATCCTCATCAGGTTCTTTGGCGTCGTCCCCTGTAAGTTTTATCACAAGGTCAAATTCATCCCAAAGCCTGATACTAAAATCATCTCCACATCTGTCGCAAGGTGTTGTTACACTTCCGTCCACATCAAAATGCAGCATGAAAAAGCCGGTTTTTTTGTCAAACTTCAGGGTAACTGTTACATCCCAATTCTTCAGATCTGCAGGCGCGTCTTTTGCCTGCATAAACCGATCATTAATATCATACTGGTATGTATGCAATCCGGCCTTTAGTCCCTGCCATGCAATTTCATATTCCCGGTTATGCTTCATTCCTATTAATGACCGTTTTTCAGATTGTAGTAAAAGTTATATCTCAATAATTTAAAGAACTTCAAATTTTCGGATATATTCCGTAAAACGGGATGCAAAAGTAGCAAAAAAATCCGATTATACCATATTATTTCTCTTCAACAAGAAAGAATACAATACCTTTTCCACTGGCTCGTTCAGGTCTACCGCCACCCTATCTATTTGATATTGGTGACACCTGTTCGTGATCATCTCCCTGAATTGGTGCATTTGTTCAACATATTGATTTTTAATATGTTGTGGCTGCAGCTTCACATGTTCATTTGTTTCCATGTCTATAAATTCATAGGGTCTGTTCTCAAATTCAAAATCAATTTCCTGTTTTCCATCTGCCAAATGAAATAATACCACCTCGTGCTTATTATATTTTAAATGCTGCAATGCATTAAATAACTCCTCTATATTTTCAGAATCATCCATCATATCGCTAAATATCACTATTAGTGAGCGTTTATGCATCTGCTCTGCTATCTGGTGTAGTGCAGCAGCAGCATTTGTCTTTTTATTGGCAGCCTGATAATTAAGTGTTTTTTGCAATTCATTCGTTAGCATTCGGTAGTGTGAGTGCGCAGAACGGCACTGAGAGGTATAATACACCTTTTCATCAAATAGTGCCAGCGCCGACGCGTCCAGCTGCCTTTTCAGCAATTGCAGCAGGCTGGCTGCAGCCACACAAGCAAATTGCAGTTTGCTCAGCTTTTTTTCATCCTGTGGAAACTGCATCGACGACGACGTATCAAGCACCAGGCAACACCTCAGGTTGGTCTCTTCCTCAAAGCGTTTTATGAACAATTTATCAGTTCTTCCATACACCCGCCAGTCTATATGCCGCAGCGCATCTCCCGGATTATAGAGCCTGTGTTCCGCAAATTCTACCGAAAAACCATGAAACGGGCTTTTGTGCAACCCTATTATAAACCCCTCTACTACCTGTTTGGCTATCAATTCAAGATTATCTGTCAACGGACGTTCCAGCAGCATAGAGTAAAGTTAAAATAAAGCGCCTATACAAATTGCAAAACTTTGCGCTTCAATAACTTTCCTCCTATGGGGTTTGTTGTTTTAAAAATTTACTACTATCTTCAACCGTCAAATTGATGCATACATGAAATTACGCCCCGGTCTATGGCTCCTTTTAATATTTACTGTAATGATTGGAATGAGTTCCTGTGTGCGTAACTATACCTGCCAGTGCACTATTAAATACACCGGTGCTCCCGGGCTGCCTGATACCATTATCAAACAATACGATATCAAAGACACTAAAAAGAACGCCAAAAGTTCCTGCCAGGCCAATTCTAAAACTTTCGATAATAACGGCATTCATACGGACGAAAGCTGCGATCTTTATTAATTCGCACACCCATAATCGCTAATACGGCAAATAACCTATTTTTGGGATTATTCTTTCAGGTATGTCTCCATCCCCAAACAATACTGTATTTTATTTAAAACGTATACTAGGCTTATTATTACTGCTTACGCTGGCAACAACATTTTTCTATTCTGCTTATAGCAAAATGTTCACCGGCTTTCATTGGGATAAGCCCTTCTTTAGTGCTAAGGACAATTTTTTTGTCGATGCCTTCACTTTAGATACTGATGCATTCGACAGTTTCAGATGGAATTTTCTCGACATGGGGATCAACAGCATTACTTTAGCCGGAGCAGTGGCAAGAATGATGATTGGTTTTGAATTCATGATCGGCCTTTTCCTGCTCTGTCATATTTTTCTCAAAAAACTCACCTACCCGATCGTCATTTCTGTATTAAGCGTTTTCATCGTTTACCTGGTTTATACCTTATTCCGTCATGGCAATACCGGCAATTGCGGATGCTTTGGCAATAAAATAGAAATGACACCGGTACAGGCAATATTGAAGAACCTGGTAATGATCATTGCTACCCTGTTGCTATATATGTATTATCCGGTAAAACCATACAAAGGACAAGAATGGCTATCTATTTTCATAGGTATGGCTGCTTTGGTAACGCCTTTTATCATTAACCCCATAAACGAGGATATTATACAACCAACTGTAGTTAATGAAACAGTCAACCTTGATCCTTTATACCAATCATCACCTATACCGGGCGTAGAATTAAGAAAAGGTAAACACATCGTAGCATTTATGAGCCTCACCTGCAGGCACTGCCAGAAGGCTGCTTACTTATTACAGATGATACACCATCAAAATCCTAACATCTCTATATTCCTCGTATTAGCAGGCCATCCCGACCAGCAAAAAGATTTTTTTAAAGAAACACATGCAGAAGCAGTACCACACATGCTCTATACCAATAGTCCTGAGTTTGTAAAATTCACTACCTATCCGCACAAAGGCGAAGGCGGGCATGGAGTACCTGCTATATATTGGATCAACAATAGCACTATCGAATACAAATCCACCTACTACCAGTTAGACCCGACCGAAATGAAAGAATGGATAAAGAAATAATTATTTTGAACGAAAAATAATCAATACACCCATCCCATCCTTCCCCTTGGGGGAAGGATGGGATGGGGCTAATAGCAATGGCCGACGATAACGACATAGAACAAATATGGGACGACGATGAACCCGAACAGGACACTACTACTGCAGAGCCTGTGGAGCGTATGCGCATTACCATACCCCGTAAGCAAGAACCTATACGCATCGACAAATTCCTGATGATAACACTGGAAGGCGCTACAAGAAATAAATTACAACAAGCAATAGAAGAAGGATTTATTATCGTAAACAACGCCGTAGTAAGATCTAATTACAAAATAAAACCGGGTGATGAAATACTGGTTTACGAAACACGCAAAGCTGAACTGGGTGAAGTAATACCGGAAAACCTGCCACTTAACATAGTGTATGAAGACGATGCGCTGATGATCATAAACAAAGCAGCCGGCATGGTAGTGCACCCCGGTTGTGGTAATTACACAGGCACATTAGTAAATGGCCTCGCTTATTATCTGCAACATGAAAATATAGACACTGATACCTTGCAGCGTGTAGGCCTGGTGCATCGCATAGATAAAGACACAACAGGATTGGTAGTTATTGCTAAAACTGCAGAAGCAATGACCAAGCTTGCAGCTCAATTTAAAGCACATACCGTCCACCGTCGCTATGTAGCATTAGCATGGGGCAATATGGATGAAGATGAGGGCACTATCACAGGCCATGTGGGTCGCAATCTGCGCTTTCGTAAAATAATGGATGTTTTTCCGGATGGCGATTATGGTAAGCATGCCATCACACATTATAAAGTGGTGGAGCGGTTTAACTATGTTACACTACTGGAGCTTCGCCTCGAAACAGGGCGCACACACCAGATACGCGTGCATATGAAATATATTGGTCATCCACTATTCAACGATAGCACTTATGGTGGCGACAGGATAGTAAAGGGTACCATCTTCGCTAAATACAAACAATTTGTAGAGAACTGTTTTAAAATATTACCACGTCATGCATTGCATGCCAAAGAAATAGGCTTCACTCACCCAACCACTGGTCAATGGATACAATTCGATTCAGAGTTACCAGCAGATTTTCAGCAAGTAATAGACAAATGGCGCAGTTATACATCGGCTATTATAAAGTAAATACGATTGTACTTCATATACAAAGGAAAACCGGCTCATAAAGAGCCGGTCAGTCAAACTTCATTATACTAAGTTTATTGCATCTCTATATGCATCTTTATATGTATAGTGCAGGTTAGTTCTTTAGTAGTTGCACGGCGCAGTTTAGCCTTAATTGTGTAGTTAAATTGCTTGGCATTCATATAGCTGGTAAGGTCTATTGTATTATCCACCGGCACATCAAGTGATGCTGAATAAGTATCCGGGTTATTAGTTATAGTAGCCGGATGTATGATCGTCTTATTCACATCAGAATTAAGATCTACCTCGCACGACTGAATATTAGCAAAATTATTCTTATCGTCAGGGTTGCTGATGGTAATATTACAAGACTCAATATTGGCGCTTTTCAGGTTCTTTATATTGTAGTTGTTCGAACTGTAGGCAGTAATAAATGAGTCCACATTTACAGTCGCAGTTGCCGGACCATAACTATTTGTATTAGTTGTATCAGTTACAATAGGTAGTGTAAATTGTGCATCTACTGTCTGCATAGACATGATCTTACTCACAAGCATTCCTACTATCTTACTACAAGAAGCAAGTCCCACAATTGACAGGGATGCAATTAAAAGTATTTTTTTCATATACAGTTTTTAAAATTTATACGAATTTACAACTTACTATACTCTTAGACAGTCAAATAATGTAAAAGGTTAGTAATATTTACCTGATTTTTAATCGACATACCGGTTTCAGGTACTCTCGCAGCAACTACTTGCTGCCGAAAAATAAAAACTAAGCTATCACCGCCTCCTTATTATACTTGGCCCTGTAATCCAATGGCGATAATCCTGTTATTTTCTTAAACACCTCTCTAAATGCTTTATCATCCGAATAACCCACTTCATACATCACTTCAAAAATACTCTTCCGACCTTTTTCTAAGGCTTTTTTTGCAACCTCCACTTTTACACGCTGCAAGTATTCTACTGGCGTATTACCGGTAGCCTTTATAAAACGCCTGTCAAAATTTCGCCTGCTCGTGGCCAATTTCGAGGCCAGCTCTTCAAAAGAAATCTTTTCGCTCAGGTTTTCTTCAATATAATTTTGCGCCTCACCTATCAATTCATCTCCATGATTCTTTTGGGTTTTAAAAATGAAAAATGGTGATTGCGTATTTCTTTCAATATCGATTTCGAAAATCTTTGAACAAAAGATGGCAGTATCTCTATCAAAATATTTTTCAACTAAGAATAATATCAGGTTTAAAAATGAATAAGCACCCCCATTCGTGTAAATACCTCTATCTACGGTAATTAATTTATTAGGTTGAAGATCAACATTAGGAAACATTCGCTTGAAGTTGGCCGCAACATCCCAATGAGTAGAACAGGTCTTTCCTTCCAGTAAGCCTGTAGCAGCCAGCAAAAATGCACCTGTGCACATAGTTGCCACCTCAGCGCCGTTTATATATTGGTCTCTTATCCAGTTAATAAGTGCATCATTCTCCTTAAATAAATTATCACTAAATGGCACAGAAGGTATTACCACAAGGTCGGTATTTTCTATATCGGCAATATTTACCGGGCGAATAGTAAAATAGCCTATATCCAATTTTAGCTCTTCCATAAAACCAGCCAAACATATCTCCATCTTAGATTTATTTCCAATTCGCTGCCAGTATTTATTTGCACTATCCAATATTTCTAATGACCCGTATAAACTGCTCAGGTTTACCTCTCCATAGGGTACAACAATAGTTACGTGCTTCATTTTTTAAAATTTTTCAACAAAGGTATAAAATCATTTTGTCTAAATCAACCCTACACAAAGTCTATTTCACACCCAGCTGGGCAGATATTAAGACTTTAGCTTTGCATCATAGATCTTAAAAATACCAACCAAAATGAAAAGACTAGAAGACAAAGTTGCTGTCATATACGGAAACGGTGGTGTAGGAACCGCAATAGCAAAAGCCTTTGCAAAAGAAGGTGCCATGGTTTTTTTGACCGGTCGCACTAAAACAAAATTGGATGCAATAGCTGATGAGATCCAATTTGACGGAGGTGTTATTGAGACTGCCCTGGTAGACGCAATGGATGAACAAGCTGTATTGTCCCACATGAATGGGGTGATAAAAAAAGTAGGGAGAGTAGATATCACGTTCAATGCGATTGGTATTTCTCAAAAAGGTATCCAGGGTATTCCGCTTACAGAACTATCTGTTGAGAGTTTTTCGTTACCTGTTATGACCTACACACAGTCTCATTTCATAACTACAAAAGCAGCAGCTAACCATATGGTGAAACAAGGATATGGTGTCATATTGATGCATACACCAAATGCCAGCAGGATAAGCGCTCCTTTTGTTGGTGGTATGATACCTGCCTGGGCAGCAATAGAAGCGCTCTGTCGCTCCCTCTCATTAGAATGCGGACCAAACGGAGTACGGGCAGTTTGCTTACATACTACCGGGATACCAGAAACAACTCTTATTGACGAAGTATGGGAAATTCATGGAAAAGCGCATGGCATTTCAGCAGAACAATTTAATTCTGTAATGGCCGGTATGACACATAGGCAACGCTTAACCACTCTTACAGAACTAGCAAATGCAGCTGTATTTGCTGCCTCTGATGAAGGCAGCGCCATAACCGGGACCATTCTTAACCTGACCGCCGGAATGATCATTTAATAAAATAACTGAACAACAATAATATTCAAACAATAAAAACAAAACAAAAAATGAAAAACAAGATCATCTTAATTACAGGAACAAATAGCGGTTTTGGTTGGCTTATGGCCAATAGCTGCGCTGCTTTAGGGCACAAAGTATATGCTACCATGCGGGACATAAAAGGACGCAATGCCGATAAAGCAAAGGAATTGTTAAAACAGGCAAACATAGAAGTCTTAGAGGTAGACGTTACAAATGAGGTATCTGTAACTGAAGCAGTAGCAACTATCATTAAAAAAGAAGGCAGGATAGATGTAGTGGTAAATAATGCCGGAGTATATGCAGTTGGTATTGCAGAGACATTTACAACAGATGACCTGGACAAAGTAATGGATGTAGATGTGTTAGGGCCATGGAGAGCTATTAGAGCAGTTTTACCTCAGATGCGTAAACAGGGTGAAGGATTAATTATTAATGTCTCAAGTGTAGCTGGCCGGTTCTCCTTTCCTTTTCAAGCCATTTACAACAGTGCCAAGTTTGCAATAGAAGGTCTTACAGAAGGCTTGCATTATGAAGTAAGGCCATTAGGCATAGATGTTGTCATGATACAACCCGGCCCATTTCCAACCGAGGTTTGGGGGAAAACTGTTGCAGGTTCAGATGCTACTGTAATTGCTGCTTATGGTGAGCTTGCTAAAGTTCCTGAACAAATAGGAGCTGGTATTATGCAAATGTTTGAAACATTGAAACCTGATTCTCAACTGGTTGCTGATGCCACTATAAAACTAATTGATACACCAAATGGCAAAAGACCATTACGTACCGTTATAGATCCTGCAACCGGAAACTTTTCAGAAATTGCTAATAAGCATGTAAAAGAACAATACGAAAATTTCATGAACGCATTTGGAATGGGTAGTATGTTGAATTAATACCATGACAAAACAGAGAAGTGCATCTGCAGGGGTGTGCTTCTTTGCTGTCCAAATCGCCCCTATAAAAAGTCCAATTCGCCCGCTGTCCTAATACTATTTAAACAATATTTTTAATAAGTAATATTTTCTAAAAAGGTCTTCTAAAAATGGAAAAGCAAGATTATCGAACAAGTATTACAGCTGATGTTACCCCACAAGAAGCATTCAATAGCATTAACGATGTTTCAAAATGGTGGTCACAAGATGTAAAAGGCAGTTCACAAAACCTAAATGATATTTTTACCATCACTTTCGGTGAAACATGGCTGGAAATAAAAATTGTTGAACTCATTGCAGATAGGAAAATTGTTTGGCATGTTGCAGATTGTTATAAACACTTTCTTAAAGACAAGAAGGAATGGAAAGACACAACAATGACCTGGGAAATTTCAACAGACTACGGCATAACACAAATTGGGTTTACACACTTTGGCCTGGTTCCGGGTGTTGAGTGTTACGAAATTTGTGAGAAAGCCTGGGATTTTTATATAAAAGAAAGTTTATTCAAATTGTTAGCCAAAGGGAACGGAATGCCGGAATTAATAAAAACAATACAATGAAACTAAAGCAAGGAATATTCACATGCCTACTTGTGCTGTGTTACATATCAATTTATGCCCAAAACAAATTAAAAACAAACAAAATGACAACACAAGATTATACAGCTACCATACAGGTAGACCAGTCTTCGAAAGCAGTATTCGATGCCATTAACAACGTTAGCGGATGGTGGACAGATAATGTAGAAGGTAGTTCACAAAAACTGAATGATGAATTTACCGTTAGTTTTTTTGACGGCGTTCATGTTTCAACTCAAAAAATAATCGAGGTGATTCCAAATAAAAAAGTGGTATGGCTTGTTACTAAGAGTAAACTTAATTTCACTAAGGATCCACAGGAATGGACCAACACAAAAGTTATCTTTGAGATATCTGAACAAGGCAATAAAACCCAGCTCCGCCTCACACACCAGGGGTTGGTTCAGAACCTTGAATGTTTTGGAGCATGTTCAAATGCATGGAGTGAATATATGCACAGCTTACAGCTCTTGATCACAACAGGTAAAGGCCAACCTACACTTAAGGAAACAAAAACTACAAAAATGGAAAAGCAAGATTTTACAAAAAGCATTATGGTAAATGCTACACAACAGAAGGCCTTCGATGCAATTACAAATTTTCGTGGTTGGTGGTCAGAAGAAATTGAAGGGAATACTGACAAACTCAATGAAGTTTTTTTCTACCACTATAAAGACATTCATTTATGTAAAATAAAACTCATCGAGATGGTTCCTGGTAAAAAATTAGTTTACCAGGTAATAGATAATCAATTCAATTTCACAAAAGACAAGACCGAATGGATTGGCACAAAGCTCGTTTTTGAAATAACAAGTGAAGATGGCAAAACAAAAGTCAAATTTACGCACGAAGGATTAGTACCGGAATATGAATGTTATGAAATTTGCAACGATGCCTGGACCAACTATATCACAAAGAGTCTTTATGATCTTATCAATACCGGCAAAGGCGAGCCAAATCCAAAAGAAGGAGAAGGGTTTAATGCACAGATTGTGGAGAAGTGGAAATTAAAATAACATGGTTGATGCAGCAAAAAAAGCCCCATACAGCATGGGGCTTTTTTTTGCGTATTAATAAAATATTTCAATCAAGAACATTAAGTTTATTCAATATCATCTAAATTGCGATTGGCTCAGTGAAGCACTATATTTATGAATATACTTTTTATCTGCAGCAGGAATAAAAAACGTAGTCTCACAGCACAAACTATCTTCCTTAAGGAACGAGCATTCACTGTGGCATCTGCAGGTACAGAAGAAAGTGCAAGGGTAAAAGTTTCAGCTAAATTGATAGAACAGGCCGATATTATTTTTGTAATGGAAAAAGTGCATAAAGAAAAGATAATGCTCAAGTTTGGCGATTTGCTAAATGATAAAAAGATCATTGTTTTGAATATCCCGGATGAATATGAATATATGGAAGACGAACTTGTAAAAATGCTGCGGGATCAAGTACAGGCTTACATTCACGTGAATTAATTACTCATTGTGCCATACCACCATGTACAATGGTTTGCAGTACAGAAAAAAATAACTGCTCTAATGCACAAATAGCAAAAAGATAAGCGCCAGTATTCCAAAACCTGATAAGAGAAAAATAACAAAGCAGCCCAGTCGCACCGTTCCACCAAAAGTTCGTGCGCCAAGCAATGCGCCTATGATGATAGCTATAACTAATAATGTAAGCAGCCCGTGCATAAAAAATGTTCTATAGCACAAATTTAAGGATACTGTCCCTCTCGGCTAAGCCGAGAGGGCAGTATAAAACCATCTTTATTTTCACTCGTTACTCATACTTACGACTAACGACTTTCTACTAAATTACGCACCCACTTTCTTGCCCTTGGTCTTAGCTACTACTTCTTCCTCTATATTACGAGGAGCAGGAGCATAATGGCTAAATTCCATAGTGCTGGTAGCGCGGCCTGAAGACAATGAACGCAGCTGTGTTACATAACCAAACATTTCGCTCAGTGGCACTTTTGCTTTTATCACCTGCAGATTGTTACGGCTGTCCATACCTTCCAGTATAGCGCGGCGACGGTTCAAATCACCAGTCACATCACCCATGTATTGGTCAGGAGTTATCACTTCTATCTTCATGATTGGTTCCAGTATTATTGGCTTAGCTTTTTTACCAGCTTCGCGATAACCTGATTTTGCACACAATTCAAAAGACATAGAGTCAGAATCCACCTGGTGGAAAGAACCGTCGTATATTTTGATACGCATATTCTCCAGCGGGAAGCCTGCCAACACACCTGTTGTCATGGCTGATTCAAAACCCTTCTGTATAGCAGGGATAAATTCACGTGGAATAGATCCTCCGAATATTTCATTGATGAACTGGTAAGTACCTTTGCCTTCAGCCAAAAATTCAGGATCAGCAGGGCCGATCTCAAATTGTATGTCGGCAAACTTACCACGACCACCTGTTTGTTTCTTATAGATCTCACGGTGATTCACCATCATCGTGAACGCTTCTTTATAAGCCACCTGCGGAGCACCCTGGTTAATTTCCACTTTAAATTCGCGACGCATACGGTCAACGATAATTTCTAAGTGCAACTCACCCATACCGCTCAATATTGTTTGACCGGTATCCTCATCTGTTCTTACACGCAGTGTCGGATCTTCTTCCACCAGCTTCGCTATCGCCATACCCATCTTATCTACGTCAGCCTGAGTTTTAGGCTCTACTGCTATAGATATTACCGGTTCCGGTATGAACATGTTCTCCAATACTATTTCATGGTCCTCGTTGCTCAGTGTATCACCCGTCTTAATATCTTTAAACCCTACCGCAGCACCAATATCACCTGCCTCGATAAAATCTATCGGATTTTGTTTATTAGCGTGCATCTGCATAATACGGCTGATACGCTCATTCTTACCGGTACGCATGTTCTTTACATAAGAACCTGCATCCAGGTGACCGCTATAGCAACGGAAGAACGCTAAGCGACCTACGAAAGGATCGGTCATGATCTTGAACGCCAATGCAGCAAAAGGTTCTTTTGCATCCGGGTGGCGCTCTATTTCTTCACCCGTGTTAGGATCAGTACCTTTAATGGCTTCAATATCCATTGGGCTCGGCAGGTAGCGTATCACGCAGTCAAGCGCTACTTGCACACCTTTATTCTTATAAGCGCTACCGCATATCATAGGCACAATGCTCAGGTCTATACAAGCCTTACGCACCGCAGTATGTATCTCGTCAGGCGAAATGCTATCCGGGTTCTCAAAGAATTTTTCCAGCAACTTATCATCATAGTCAGCCACAGCCTCTACCAGTTGTGCACGCCAGTAGTCCACATCTTCCTTCATATCATCCGGTATAGGCACTTCGGTATAGGTCATACCCTGTGTCGCATCATCCCAAATGATCGCCTTCATATTGATCAGATCCACAATACCCTTAAAATGATCTTCAGCACCAATAGGCAGCTGCAAAGGCACCGATTTGGCACCCAGCATTTCGCGCACCTGCTTTACCACACCCAGGAAGTCAGCACCCACACGGTCCATTTTGTTTACGAACCCGATACGTGGTACTTTATAACGGTTAGCCTGGCGCCACACAGTTTCAGACTGTGGTTCCACACCGTCTACGGCGCTAAACAAAGCCACCAAACCATCCAGTACACGCAAAGAACGTTCTACCTCAATGGTAAAATCCACGTGGCCCGGGGTATCAATAATGTTGAATTTATATTTTTTGCTTTCCGGCAGTGGCTTACCCTGCGTAGTAGGGAAGTTCCAGAAGCAAGTAGTAGCTGCTGATGTGATAGTGATACCGCGCTCCTGTTCCTGTGCCATCCAGTCCATAGTGGCAGCACCCTCGTGCACCTCACCTATTTTATGGTTCACACCGGTATAGTAAAGAATACGCTCTGTCATAGTGGTCTTACCGGCATCAATATGTGCGGCTATACCAAAGTTGCGCTGTAAAAGTAAGTCTGCCATTGTTAAATATTAAAAATTATTATTTTAAACACCTAAATTGAGGTGCAAAAGTAGGACATAAATTCGACAATTTGACAATAAGAAAATAGATAATTTGATGTGGTAAATGTGATAGATTAAAATGTGATTGAATGTGATGAAATGTGAAGAATGTGAACGGTTATTTATTGCTAGTTTGAGCCAAGACAGGTAGTGACGGACAATCAATGTGCCATATGTCATGAAAAAGTTTTTGGGATGTTTGTGGGAGATTGGATGGGTGAAAGTATTGATCCCGCACGTGCGGGACTGAATTATTAATTTTTTCTGAATCTACCAGCATGTCCCACAATGTCACATTCATCTCTCTGTAGCGAGGACAGGGATCGAACCTGTGAGTTTCGGGCAACGTTTTGAGCAATAAGTTTTTTTAGAGAGTGTCTTTATTGATAATCAATAAGTTAACCCTAAAAAATTGCGCATTTTTTGCGCACTTCTTGCACGCGACTGTGCAGCCAGGCGAACAGTTAATGATAAGGTCCCACCGCCTTTGGCGGGGCATGCATTATGTCAAAGAGCTTCAATGATTTGAAAAAAAGGACGTTGTTTCTATTTGATAATCACCCCACCTATCGGCACCCCTCTTTCGGATGAACTGTGTTCGTTTTCTGATGGACATCCTAAAAAGAGGGGAGTCTTTTCAGTAGCAAGATAGTATAATTAACAAGGGCTTTCCAAATTTAGATATCCACATTTGGGATAGATGCAATTATTAATTAAGTATTCGCAAATCAGGAGATTTACCGCCACCAGGACGTAGACAAAGTCTACGCTCAACCAAGGAAAAAAACGAAATCTTATCAGTTAATTGGGACTATATTTTTAGTTATTATTTTTTTCAAATCCGATTCTATTAATTTTTCAAATTCTTCTATTGTTAAAACTCTAGGTAAATTATCATTTAGCCAATATTTGTCTGCTCTTGACGGCATGAATTCGGCAAAAGGAGATACTGCTACACCGACAATAAACTTAAAACCGCTTATATCAAAGTTTGTTCCTTTTTGATGATTCAAAAACCACTTAACTTTTTCGTCAACATCATCAATACCTTTATTAATTACATTTCGCAATCTGTGTTCTAATGCCTTCCGTTGGCCAGCAAAAATCCCAAACGATCTCGCAACTGCCTTACATTCGGCTAAAACTAAAACATCCCCTCTTGCAACTGAAAAATCAACTTGCTTTGCAGTTCCATCCAAACCCTTTGATTCTGTAGTGGGGAGAAAACTTTCCTTTTTCTTTAATACTCTTTCAAGGAGTTCACCCTTAAATCCACGTTCTTTTAAAGGTAATCCATGAAAAAGATTATATAAAACATAGTCAATAACCGAAAAATCAATAATAATATCTTCTGGTGCCATCCCAGGAATAAATATTTTTAGTGGGCCGAAGCTGTCTACAAATATTTGTTCTCTATTAGTAGCGTTTAGTGATAAGAAATTGAAAGCCCTATCAACTTCGGTTTGATCAAATGGAATTTCAACTCCCATATATTTAGTTGTTATAGGCCAATTAATTTCAATATACTTCTTGTAATCATGTAAATTATATATTCGGTAGCTTCTGAAAAACATGTTAGCCGCTACTGCAACATTTTTATCTACAATCATGTCATTTAGAAGAGCAAGGCCAAGATCAGCAATAATAGCAATAGCATAATCTAGTTTTATCGCCCATTTTTTAAAGAAGTCTGGAGCAAATTCCATATGAACTTGCAAAAACATCTTAATATCAAAATTGCAGAATTCGAAATTAGGGAACTGTCCTTTATGAAAGTTAATCTCCAAAAGTTTACTTATTGGATCCGAAAAAGTTTTCTCTGAGCGATCTGTAAATATTTGTGTAAGCAGAATGTCACCATGTTCAGTTGTTGTAGGCAACCTAAAAACGGTTCCTGTAGCAGAAGCATTCATAACTGTAGTGCGATTATCAAAGTTCTCAATCAAACTCTCAAGTTCACTGCTCCTGTTATCTAGTAAAATTTTAGGATTACTTATATCAACAACCAAATCTGCTCCCTTTGCAATAATCCGGCATTTGGAGCCAATTAACCATAATTCATATGCAAGCAACTCAAGTTGATAATACTCTAAAATGTTGTTCTCATCAAAATTTGTCAACACTAGTTGTTTGGGCGCCTTTAATATATTCTGTCGATCAAAATAAAATTCAGGCTTTAAAAATAGTCCCTTAAATATTTTGTCGACCTCAACCTCTGTAGATTGTTCAATATTTCCACATTGAGAAAATTGCCCATCCTTTTGTATTGCTGCAGTAATAATGTTGCGGCATATCCTAATAGTTTCTGGTCTATGATCATCTCCAACAGTGTTTGGTGCAATACGTCTACTGACGTGCATCCAATAAACAAGTGAATATTTCTGAATTATTTCTTTAAGTTTTAATTCAATGTACTTTTTATATTCTGTAAGATATTGTTGGGCTTTGTCCGAATTATATATTCCGTTTGGAATGTTCTCCCAAAACTCCGTCCTGTATTTGCTATGAGTTGGTAAACGATGCTCAATTAATGTGTGAAAGTAGTGAAAGGCGATTGTGTGGTAATTGTAGAAGAAGGATTCAGGGATTCGTTTTTCCCTGAAATCATCTTTAAGTTGTTCGGTAAAACTTTTGGGTTTATTTTTCTTGGCAATTTTGGAAACTAGTTTTGGCGCTTTTTTCTTTTTCTTGCCCATAATGGAAATATATGAAATAGAAAATCAAGAATGAGTT
>Ga0207152_1115_pt1 | contig 16816 bp, 19 predicted proteins | sample Alteio_BWMinHeat_30_FD_153590 | JGI IMG/M metagenome (GOLD analysis project Ga0207152, IMG submission 153590) | Enriched cells from forest soil in Barre Woods Harvard Forest LTER site, Petersham, Massachusetts, United States -... | ecosystem: Environmental > Terrestrial > Soil > Temperate forest >... | reverse complement strand
CTGTGGCGTCGTTATGGCAAATTCGTTAATAGCCTGAATGGTAAATATATAACAGCAGAAGATGTGAACACATCGGCCAAAGACATGGAATATATAGCCATGGAAACTGAATTTGTGACGGGTGTACCAGAATATATGGGGGGAAGCGGAGACCCTTCTCCGTTTACAGCCTATGGCGTGTTCACTGGTATGAAAGCAGCTGCTAAAAAAGCATGGGGCAGCGACAACCTTGCAGGCAAAAAAGTGCTGGTACAAGGTGTAGGCCATGTGGGGCAATATCTGACCGGCCACCTGGTAGAAGCTGGCGCTAAAGTATATGTGACCGATATTAACCAGGAAAAAATAAAACAGACCACAGATAAATTCCATACCGTACAGGTAGTGGATGGTAATAATATCTGGGACCTGGATATAGACATATATGCTCCTTGCGCGCTTGGAGCAACTGTAAATACTGAAACAATTGGTAAAATGAAGTGCCCGGTAATAGCAGGTGCCGCCAACAACCAGCTAGCCGATGAAAATGTGCACGGGCCTATGCTGATACAAAAAGGCATTATCTATGTACCCGACTTCCTGATAAATGCTGGTGGCCTTATAAATGTGGGTGCCGAACTGGATGGCTATAACCGTGAAAAAGTAATGGGCAATGTAGAAAAGATATACGACCGTACTTTAGAGATACTCGACCTTTCTTCTAAAGAAAATATCCACGCACAGGCAGCAGCTATGAAGATAGCTGAAAAACGCCTGCAGGATATTGCCAATGTAAAAGCAAGATTATAAACCGATATACTTCAAACTAAAAGGGCCACTACAATAGCGGCCCTTTTAGTTTTATTACTTAGTGCCGTTCTCATAATCTACCACCCCACTCAAAATATTCCTGCACAATTGCTCTAATTGAGTATCACTATTCAGCACCGCCATTTCGTTCGCATTATTAATATAGCCGCATTCTATTAGCACAGCCGGTGCATTTGCATTTCTAAGTACAAACAAGCCTTTTTCTACTAATCTTGGTTGAATGTTCATTAAATGTAGCTTTGACGCTATTGCAGATGCCAATACATTGCTCTGTGTTTTTTGAGCACCTGTCCTGTCTACATATATTTCATAGCCATTGCCATTTACTACCCCATGTTCATCATTTACATGTATAGAAACCAGTACATTGGCAGCATTAGCCTTCACAGTTTGCACCCTTTGGTCAAGCGTAGGGTAATCATCCCCTTTCCTGGTTTGTACCACCTCAATATTATATGCTTTTGCCAGCTCACTCATTTTATGGGTGATCTTAAGGTTCAGGTCCTTTTCTTTTATTCCATTTGTTCCGGTTATGCCAATATCTTTTCCGCCATGCCCGGCATCTAGCACCATTATAATTTTTTTGTCACTCCTGTTAATAGCCACATTCTTTTTCAGGCTGAAAGAAAACAGGAACAGCGTTACGCCCAGTAAAGGCAATACCAACAACCTGCGCAGGTAAGAATAATTTGTTTTGTTTGATGTGGTGAGCATAATAAGCCTCCTTTTAATAGGTGAATAAAAAACGGGTGAATAATATCAGGAAACACGTTTCCGTAATGTGATCGTAATAACATGCTCGCAAATGAAGCTGTGTCATTATCTTCGATAGCTTTCTCATCGGCAATAAATTCATGCACCAGCGACAATTCTTTTTGTATGAACCAGTATATTGGGTTCATCCAGCAAAATGCCAATACCAGTTGCATACCTAATTTATCCAGCGTATGCTGCTGCTGTATATGCGTCATTTCATGCCTGAATATCTGTCGTCCCTGTTCACAATCAAGTGGAATACTTTTCCTCCAAAACAGGTTATTAAAAAATGAAAAGGGCGCACTATTATTTTCAGTATTAATAAAATGGCAGCCATGCATTGCAATAACTTTATTCCTTCGCTTCATTCTATATATCGCAGTTATTTTCACGATCAACATGGCCAGTATTGCTAACGATATAAACGCATACACACCATAAAGAATATTTTCCGTACTAAAATGTGATGCGTTAACCGTGGGTATTTTCTCTTCTCCACCTGAGCTGATGGCCTTCAACAAGGTAAATGACGTTGCTTTCTGTTGCACTTGTACCTGGTACCAATCAAAATGCTGCAGTGGCAGCAATAAGCTAATTATCACTGTTGCCAACAGGTAAAAGCGATTATAGACATACAGTCTCTTATTCCTGAGAAATAACAAATAATAGCCAAAGAACAGGCCGCTGGTAATGATGGATTTGAACAAAAAAACAGCTATCGTTTGCATACATTATTATTTTTTCTTTAGTTGTTTTAATAATAATTCAAGGTCTTGCACCGATAATTTTTTTTCATCTACCAAAAAAGATACAATATTGCTGAAGGAGCCTTCAAAATACCCCTTGGCCATACCCGTGAGCGTGGCTTTTGAATAAGCCTCTTTACTTACACGCGGGTGATAACGGTGTATACGTCCGATATTTTCAATCTCTACAAATTCCTTTCCTACCAATATCTTTAATATTGTGGCTACAGTATTTTTATGCGGTTGTGGCGCCGGCATATTGTCTACTACTTCCATCAATAAACCGTTGCCCAGCTTCCACAGCACCATCATTACCTGTTCTTCTGCTTTTGTTAAGGGTGTCATCTAAAACTATAAATTTAGTCCAAACGTAAAACTATTTTTTTAGTTTTACAAATATTTTTCAAAAAAAAATCTCCATAATTTGATTTATTTTCAATCTGCGTTCTTCAAAACAGGCGCAACTGATGTCTAAAAAAAATAAACCAACAACAGCAAAAAAGTTAGAACCTGCCATAAAAAAGCAAGCGACACAAGCACCTAAACGCAATTTTTCATTAGCTGATTTTAAAGGTCAGGCTATATTGCTGGCAATTATCTGTTTTGTTTTTTATGCAAATTCATTTTCAAATAATTATGCCCTCGATGACGAATTGGTCATCACAAACAATGAATACGTACAAAAAGGATTTGAAGGCATACCTGAAATATTAACCACAGATGCTTATGAAAACTATGCCAAACAACTAAATAGTAAAAACACTTTATCTGGAGGCCGCTACCGCCCACTCTCACTTGTAACGTTCGCCATCGAACAACAAATATTCGGACAGTCTGCCTCCGATGCGCAAGCCGCAACTACAAAACAAAAACCGGCTGATACCCACTTGGCGCATACACAGCATGTGGTAAATGTGCTGCTCTATATTATTGCTGTGATACTGCTCTTATATTTTCTACGAACTATTGTTTTTTCAAACCAACCTATTATCGCCTTCCTTGCTACATTAATATTTGCTATACACCCAATACATACAGAGGTTGTAGCCAACATAAAAAGTCGTGACGAAATACTTTCGCTGCTATTTATATGCACCACCTTTATTTATGCATGGAAGTATAAAGAGACTAATAAACTAAAGCATCTTATTATTGCTCTTTGCTCTTTTTTTCTCGCTTTATTATCAAAAGAATATGGGCTTATGCTCATCATCTTGATTCCTCTCATGTTCTATTTATTTAAACAAAATACTGCCACAACAAGCATTAAGGCTACCATACCCTACCTGGCAATTGCAGTACTATACCTCTTTATCAGGTTTTCAATAGTTCCATTAAATGCCGCAGGGGACAATACCGAATTAATGAACAATCCTTATTTGCTGGCTACAGGCTCGCAAAAGCTGGCCACTATTATTGCTACTCAATTCAATTATATCAAACTATTGTTCTGGCCTTCGCCTTTATCATCCGACTATTCTTACAACCAAATACCTTATGTAAGTTTTTCGAACCCGATGGTATGGTTATCTATAATAGTATATGGTGCCTTAATTATTTTATTGTTTCGTTTCTTAAAGAACCGGCATGTAGTAGCCTTTGCTATTGCCTTTTATTTGCTCAACTGGGTTTTGATCTCCAACCTTTTTTTCAATATCGGCGCAACCATGGGCGAGCGACTTATATTTCATGCATCTGTTGGTTTTGCAATAGCCATAGCCTGGCTATTATACCTGGTATATGAAAAAATAAATATAGCCTCGCGCAAACAAATAGGTATAGCCACATTAATAATTATGGTTGTGCTCTGCGGATTTAAAACAATTAGCCGCAATGCCGATTGGAAAGACAATATCTCGCTCTATACTAAAGACATACAAACAGCACCCAATAGCACCGCACTTAATGCCAACATGGGTACCAACTATGCAATGCTATCAGATATGCCGGAAAATGCGTCTAACAAAGATGCATACATACGGCAAGCTATTACCTATTGGACAAAAGCTATTTCTATATATCCCGGTCATGTATCTTCATATGTAAACAGGGCATCGGCATATATGAGGTTGGGGCAATTTGATTCGGCCAAAAGAGACTTGGACTCAGCAAAAAAATACAATCCTGCCTTCCCCACCCTGCACAGCATATATATAACCTGCTACCTGAAAAGCGGGTTAAAGAATTATAACAGGGAACATAATTATACAGATGCAGCCACCGACCTTGAAAAGGGATTGAAAGAAGATCCTAATAATGCAGCTATGTGGTTCTATCTTGGCAGCAGCTATGCAAATTTGAAGCAATATGACAAGTCCTTACAGGCCCTCGCAAATGCCAAAAAGCTAAGCCCCAACGATGTCCCGCTTGATAAATTAATAGATAGTGTAAAGCGACTTTCAGGAAATAATAAAGTTTATTACTGATACAGGTGTAATAGCCCCGACCTTCAGGTCGGGGAAAACAAATAGAAATTTATCGGCTTTAGCCAAAATATCGTTATCTGTAATAAATAATCATATTTAAGACAAGAACTTTGCGCATTATCTTTGTGCCCTAATTTATATTTTAATTATGCTGCAACTTCCAAATCAAACCAAATTTTACAAAGGAAAAGTTCGTGACGTATATACTATTGCCGACAAATACCTGGTAATGGTAGTGAGCGATCGTATCTCTGCATTCGATGTGGTCTTACCTCGCCCTATTCCATACAAAGGACAAGTGCTCAACCAGATAGCAGCACAGTTTCTCGAAGCAACAAAAGATATCGTTCCTAACTGGATGACAAGTGTGCCGTTACCTAATGTAACAATTGGCAAGATGTGCGACACTTACCCTGTAGAAATGGTAGTACGTGGATACCTGACAGGCCATGCATGGCGCACCTACAAGAGCGGCAAGCGTGAACTATGCGGAGTAGCATTACCTGAAGGACTAAAGGAAAATGACAAATTCCCAACACCCATCATTACACCAACCACCAAAGCTCACGAAGGCCATGATGAAGACATCTCTCGTGAAGAAATAATTAGGAGCGGTCTGGTTTCTGAAAAAGAATACACACAGCTCGAAAAATATACGCTTGCATTATTTGCACGCGGACAGCAAATGGCAAATGCACGTGGACTGATACTCGTAGATACGAAATATGAATTCGGTCATGTAGGCGACACTATCTACCTGATAGATGAGATACACACACCCGATTCATCGCGCTATTTTTATTTAGACGGCTACGAAGACCGCCAGGCAAAAGGCGAACCGCAAAAACAACTCTCTAAAGAATTTGTCCGCGAATGGCTCATGGACAACGGATTCCAGGGCAAAGACGGCCAGCAGGTCCCCACTATGACCGACGAAGTTGTAAAAGGCATTTCTGACCGTTATATAGAGCTATACGAACAGGTAACTGGTCATAAATTTGTAAAAGAGGAGGTGAGCGAAGCAACAATGCAGACTAAGCTTACTGAGCTAATAAATGCACTACAATAACCTTTTATAAAAAACAAAAGAGCTATCCTGCTAAAACAGGATGGCTTTTTTATTGCTATTATTTAGTAAAAAATCAACCAACAATAAACACGCCCAATTCATTCAAACAATTTTCTTTTTCTCTAATTAACCAATCATGCTTTGTAACCTCATCAGTACATGGCCCATAAGTGAATATTTTTATCGTTCTCTTCTTTGCTTCATTTTTTAACCGCTGCAAAACATCCTGCAGCATTTTCCCTTCAAATGGCGTGTACATAAAAAATACAGTACCTGAAGAATAATCAGCATTACGGGCATCTGTATTTACAAACGCAACATCAGTTAAATTAAGTGCTGCCGCACAAGCATTTGCATAGCTACAAAATGCAGGCTCAAACTCCACGCCATTACATGTTACTCCGCTTAATAAATGAACCAGGATACTCACTTGCCCCAAACCGGAGCCTATATCAACAAAAACATCATCAGGCTTAAATGCAGCTCTATTCACTAATTCCAGGATTATACGCGCAGGTGTTTTTTGATAAAACACCATTTCTGCTTCCCTTTCCTTTGTTTCTACAGGTATATCCCCATAAGACAACAATCCGTTAAAAAACAGATCAAGGTCATCATAACCAGCTGCATCTTGTTCAGGAATTGTATTTGAAATCTGACCAAAGTACTTATCGATCAGATCCATTAAAGAGCTACCCTTACAGGCTCCCTGTAAAATTTCAGTACGAAGTTGATGAAACATTTTGGCATCAATTGATTCAAGGTCATGCTTCACGCTGGTGGCATATTGTTTTAAGAAATACAACTGGTCAATCGCATCCACCTCAGTTATCAACCCGTCTATACGGTCAATAATATGAAACTCAATATCATCAATTGCCTGTGCTCTTAATTTGAAATGTTTTTCTTCATATAGGCGCTCATCTTTCTCTATCACCTCAATATCCTTTCGGATATCATATAATAACTCGTTTTTCAAATGCATTAAAAACTAAGTTACTAATTGATCTATGAATATCAGCAGCCTTCCTTTCCCCTCTTAGCTGGCGTATAATCTACACAGCCTGATGATAATGTAATTGGGGTAATTATTTGGTAAAGATTAGATTCGGGATGTTGCCTTAATCTTTCTTGCAAAGAAAAAACCTGCACTCTTATTATGGCTTGTTTTACCGCTGCCAGGTACTTGTTAGAAATTTCAACCGGCTGTTGCTGCCCATCTATATAAAGTCGGTTTTGCTTTTTTTCAATTACAAAACCTTTTACCTGGTCTATCAGGCGGTCATCCATTAGTTGTTGTATCAATTTGTTTGTCTCTTGTTGATTGGCACTCAGGTTTGTAGCCATTACTTTGCCCTGCTTATCTTTTGCAGGCTGGGCATAAGAAGCTACGGAAATAAATAGAACGCAAAATAGGGCTATTACAATTATAGCAACCATTTTGCCGTGACGGGACGTAGCTGTTTTCTTTTTCATTAGGGAATGAGTTTTGCTATTCTAAATTTACTATTTTATAATGTTACAAAAACGTTAGATTTTACTAATTCCTTTCCTACCACAATAAAATCATCTTTTCTGCCAACTTATCCACCAAAACAACCAAAATCCAAAACCCCTTTTTACCTTTACGTGTCAATACACACATTTTAAAAATGTGATAAATGACCTGGGTAAGAATTGAGCAAGAAATGCGCAAAGAATGCGCAAAAAATGCGCAATTTTATCAAGCTAATAGATTGATTATCATCCGATTGTTCGGATAAAAACACAGAAATAAAAAATAACTACACTTTTAGCTTTTAACTTTTACATTTTGACTTCTATAAAAACACACCGAATTATACGTGCCCCACGCGGCAACCAACTCACATGCAAGAACTGGGTGGCAGAAGCTGCCTTTCGCATGATACAAAACAACCTCGATCCCGAAGTGGCAGAACGCCCCGAAGACCTGGTTGTATATGGAGGCATAGGCAAAGCAGCCCGTAACTGGGAAAGCTTTGATAAGATATTAGAATGTCTGAAAAACCTGGAAGAGGATGAGACCCTTATGGTGCAATCAGGCAAACCGGTAGGCGTATTACGTTCTCATAAAGACGCACCACGTGTACTCATAGCCAACTCCAACCTCGTTGGCCGTTGGGCCACATGGGAAGTATTTCGCGAGCTCGAAGCAAAAGGACTGATGATGTATGGGCAAATGACCGCCGGTAGCTGGATATACATCGGCTCACAAGGCATTGTGCAAGGCACTTATGAAACCTATTTATCACTTGCCAACCAATATTACAAAGGCACGCTAAAGGGTACAGTCAATGTTACAGCCGGACTCGGTGGTATGGGTGGTGCACAGCCCCTCGCCATTACTATGAACGAAGGCGTATGCCTCGCTGCCGAAATGGAAGAATGGCGCATTAAAAAACGTATTGAAACCCGCTACCTCGATAAATGGACACACGATATAGATGAAGGAATAGAATGGGCGCTCGAAGCAAAGAAAAATGGCGAAGCTATTTCAATAGGTGTTTGTTGTAATGTAGTAGACCTGCTGCAAAGATTGATAGACAAGAATATTCCGATAGACACACTTACCGATCAAACATCTGCACACGATGAACTCATCGGTTATTTCCCTGAAGGACTAAGTGTAGCCGAAGCAAATGCACTCCGCAACGCCAATCCTGACGAGTATATCAAACGCTCGTTAGATACAATGGCACGTCACGTAAATCAAATGCTTGAATTACAAAAACGTGGAGCCGTAACATTTGACTATGGTAATAACCTGCGCGGGCAGGCACATGATAAACGTGGTGTAACAAATGCTTTCGATTTCCCCGGCTTCGTGCCTGCATTTATCCGCCCTTTGTTCTGCGAAGGTAAAGGCCCTTTCCGTTGGGTAGCACTTAGCGGTGATCCCGAAGATATTTATACAACAGACAAAGCCCTCATGGAATTATTCCCTGATAATGTGGGATTGCATCGCTGGCTCAAGATGGCAAGAGAGCGCATCGCTTTCCAGGGCCTGCCAGCACGCATTTGCTGGCTCGGCATGGGCGAACGTGAAAAAGCAGGTATACTCTTTAATGAATTAGTAAGAACAGGCAAAGTAAAAGCACCTATCGTAATAGGCCGCGACCATTTAGATACCGGCTCTGTAGCCTCACCCAACCGCGAAACAGAAGCCATGAAAGACGGCAGTGATGCCATAGCAGACTGGCCAATACTCAATGCGCTCATCAACACAGCAGGTGGTGCCAGTTGGGTATCCTTCCATCATGGTGGTGGTGTGGGCATGGGCTATTCATTGCATGCAGGTATGGTAATAGTAGCCGACGGCACCGAAGATGCAGCAAGAAGATTGCACCGCGTACTCTTCAACGACCCTGCAATGGGTGTTATCCGTCACGCAGATGCAGGCTACGAAATAGCAGAAGAAACAGCAGAAAAATTTGGATTAAAAATATAAAACCCTAACCCCTAAAGGGGAACAGGATTATCTAAATTATGAAGAAAAAAATGTTTTATGGGGCAAGTAATTTAATATTTGAGAAAGCAAAAGAGTTACGAAATAATCTAACGTTTGCTGAACTTGTATTATGGGGATATTTAAAACAGAATCCTTTAGGACACAAATTCAGAAGACAGCATCCATTAGGTATATTCATTGCAGACTTTTATTGTCACTCTCTAAAATTGGTTATTGAAGTAGATGGAAACATACACGACACATTAGAAGCAAAAATAAATGACGAGAGAAGAGAGCATATTATAAAAAGCGAAGGATTAAGTATATTGAGGTTTAGAAATGAAGAAGTGCAGGGCAGTTTAGAAAAAGTAATTGAACAAATAGAATTATTCATCAACACAAAAACAACTCTTAGCAGGTAACTAAGGGAAGCCCCTTTAGGGGTTTGGGGTATGACTTTAAGAATAGGACAAGGTATCGATTTTCATCAACTGGCAGAAGGCCGTGAACTCTGGCTCGGGGGCGTATTAATTCCGCACAGCAAAGGCGCAGTAGGCCATTCAGATGCAGATGTGTTATTGCATGCTATCTGCGACGCCCTGCTCGGCGCCTTAAGCCTCGGCGATATCGGTCATCATTTCCCTGATACCGACATGAAATATAAAGGCATAGACAGTAAGATCTTGCTAAAAGAATCTTACGACCTCGTGCTGCAAAAAGGTTATAAGCTGGTAAATATGGATAGCACCCTTTTACTACAAGCCCCCAAAATAAAACCCTATGTAGCGCATATGCGCGAGACAATAGCTGCGATCTTGCAAGTGAACATAGAAGATATTTCCATCAAAGCAACAACAACAGAACATCTTAGTTTTATAGGCCGTGAAGAAGGCGTGGTGGCAACCGCTAATGTTTTATTAGAAAAACAATAATGAAGTTTACTGCGCTCATCTTACTAATATTCATCTTCGCTAGTTTTAGATTCCCTTCTGAAACACACGAGGAGAAATGCCATTTACGTTCCTATTCTCATAAAAATGTAAGCAATATAACAATTTTGGTAAGAGATCGACATAATGTAGTATGTGAAACAAAAACAAACGCTAAAGGCGACTTTCACCTATATTATAGTTATAGCTGGGGACCTTGTACTCATCAATCATATTGTTACGTCAATTCAAAAAAAGACACCTTATTGTTAAAGAGATATAAGTATAAACTTATTGAAGGTCAATTATATAGTGATGATGCAGTTTATGAAACAACCTTCTATATCCCTTAATCTCATATTATGACCCATAGAGCCCTCACAATATTATTACTTACATTATTGCTATGCAGTTTTAGATTCCCAACAATTGACTGTGAAATAACAGGGCATTTAAGATCGAAATCTCACACGATAAATGTTAAATATGTTACCATAATAGCTAAAGGAAACGACTTTGGCTATAGCTCAGCCAAAACAAATAGTAAGGGAGATTTTTTATTATCGTTTAATACAGGATTGCATGATCCTACTCCAATTAAATTTTACTACATAAATAACAAAAAAGACACAGTTTTCATAAAGCAACAAACAAGATTTGATAGCGACCAGGTTGAAATGACATTCTATATTCCTTAACTTTATATAATGCTCTCAAGAACACTCATTATATTATTGCTCATCACTACCTGCTTATCGTCCTGCACACCAGATGCTATGAACAACAATGGTAATGGTAGCAATCCGGGCCTGATGAGCGCTGATATCAATGGTTCATTATGGTATGCCAACAACGGCTACGCTACTTCTCCCAATGTTTCAGTATTGCAACTCAACGGCAACTATAATAGTGCCGCACATATTTATATCTCCATCAGCGGCTACACAGGTACGGGCAGTTATAGTTTAGGTGGTTTTAACAGCGCTATTTATTACGACGGCAATGGCACAGATTACCCGGCAACTACAGGCAATCTTACCGTCACCTCAGACAATGGTTCACAGGTAATGGGCATTTTCTCATTCTCTGGCACCAGCACTGTTGGCGGCTTACCCATTGCTGTTAGCAGTGGTCATTTCAATCTTTCCAGGTAATAGATAGCTATCTGCTTATTGCAGGTAGTATTTTATGTTTTCACTTCTTACTTACAGAGCACCATCTTGGGCAGGTCGGCTATAGCTTAAGTCGCTGGCCTCTTCCAATATATTTAATATACGGCGACGCAGGTCTTCATTCAGTCCCTTCACTTCTTTATTCAATATCTTTTTCAGGTCATCCATTTTAGCTCCTGTCTTACCTACCATCTTATACCATTTTGTTTTCCACTCATCTGCAGTATCTGTTATTTCATTCCTAAGTTCTTTGCCTTTTTTAGGTGCTACCAGCAACCATAATGTAAGCCCTGTAAGGGCACCAATTAAAAATCCTGTCGTTCTCATGTTTATTGTTTTTTATTGAAATTATTATTTATTACTATCAAAAAATAATGCAAAAAATTACCGCCAATACTAAAATTACTTTACAAAATCATGCCATCATCATAGCAAAAACACAAATAATGTATTACATTGTATATTATAGATAATCACAAAAAACATAGCTATGGATAGGAAAGAAAAATACGTGGCGTTAGTTACAGGCAGCACTGGCGGCTTGGGTACAGCTATCTGCAAAAGACTGGCAGATGATGGATTTCATGTCATAGCCAACTACAACAACCAGGAGAAAGCTGATAAGTGGAGATCAAAAATGAAAGAAGAGAGTTATGAATTTGATATGCATCAATGCGATGTGAGTGATTATGATGCGGTAGCCAAAATGATAGAGAATGTAGAAAAAAAAGTAGGGCCAATTGATATACTTGTAAACAATGCCGGCATTACCCGCGATGGCCAGTTTAGAAAAATGACACTCGAAAACTGGGATGCTGTTATGAAAACAAATCTATACAGTGTATTCAACTGCACCCGCAATGTCATTAACCAAATGATAGAAAGAAACTACGGTCGTATCATCAATATTTCTTCTGTCAATGGGCAGCGAGGCCAGTTTGGTCAAGCAAATTATTCTGCTGCTAAAGCAGGCATGCATGGTTTTACAAAGACCCTTGCAATGGAAGTGGCCCGAAAAGGAATTACAGTTAATACCATTTCACCCGGCTATATTGCCACCGATATGGTTATGGCAGTGCCGGAAGAAGTACGCAACAAGATCGTTGCTGAGATACCGGTAGGTCGCCTGGGTGGTACTGACGAAATAGCCCACCTGGTCTCTTTCCTGGCTTCAAAAGAAACCAGCTTCATTACCGGCGCCAATTATGCCATCAATGGCGGACAGCACGTATACTAACTATTTGCTATAAAAGTGCGTTTCTATGGGAATTGAGCCATTGAGCACCTGTCCCGCTTATGCGGGATTGAGTAATTGAGCCATTAAATAACTACCTTTGCGCCTCGATTTTAGATATGCAGCACCTCAGGAATTTTTGTATAATAGCCCATATAGATCACGGTAAAAGCACACTGGCAGACAGGCTGCTGGAGTTTACCCATACCATTTCTGACCGCGACATGCAGGCGCAGGTTTTGGACGACATGGACCTGGAACGTGAAAAAGGTATTACCATCAAGAGCCATGCCATACAGATGGACTATGAATACAAAGGCCAGAAATATGCATTAAATCTTATCGACACCCCCGGCCACGTAGATTTTTCTTACGAAGTATCGCGCGCACTGGCTGCTTGCGAAGGTGCTTTATTGCTGGTAGATGCCACGCAAGGTATACAAGCGCAAACTATATCCAACCTTTATCTCGCACTCGATAACGATCTCACAATCGTCCCTGTTATCAACAAGATAGACATGGATGGTGCCATGATACCGGAAGTTACCGACCAGATGATAGACCTTATTGGTTGCAAAGCCGAAGACATCATACTTGCGAGCGGCAAAACAGGCATAGGCATCGAAGAAATAATGGCTGCTATCATAGATCGCATACCAGCCCCAAAAGGCGATACACAGGCTCCATTACAGGCACTCATCTTCGATAGTGTATTCAACTCCTTTCGTGGTATCATAGCTTATTTCCGCATTTTTAACGGAACATTGAAAAAAGGCGACAAAGTAAAATTCATTCATACAGATAATATATATGGTGCCGATGAAGTAGGCATACTGAAACTTGGGCTTTTACCGAAAACAGAAGTAAAAGCCGGAGACGTGGGCTATATCATCACCGGTATAAAAAATGCAAAAGAGGTAAAAGTTGGTGATACCCTAACAGTGGCCAACAATGCCAGCCCCGATGTGATACATGGCTTTGAAGAAGTGAAGCCCATGGTATTTGCAGGTATCTTCCCGGTAGAAACAGAGGACTTTGAAGAGCTGCGCGAATGTATGGACAAATTGCAGCTCAACGATGCATCCCTCACTTTCGAACCTGAAACATCGCAGGCGCTTGGTTTTGGTTTCCGTTGCGGGTTCCTTGGCCTCTTGCATATGGAGATCATACAGGAACGTTTGGAACGTGAGTTCAACCAGATGGTCATCACCACGGTACCCAACGTTAGCTTTCATGCTTTCACTACGCGTGATAAGGACAAATTGCTGATAGTGAACAACCCCAGCGAAATGCCCGACCCTACTTTTATAGACCGAATAGAAGAGCCATTTATCCGCGCACAAATAATTACATTACCCGAATATATTGGCAATATCATGAGCCTTTGCCTCGGTAAGCGTGGCATGCTCATCAACCAGCACTACCTCACTCCTACCCGTGTAGAATTGATATTTGAATTACCGCTTACGGAAATAGTTTTCGATTTCTACGACAAACTCAAATCCTCTACCCGTGGCTACGCATCTTTCGATTATCATCCTATTGATTATCGCGAAGCCGACATTGTAAAAATGGACATACTGCTGAACACCGAAAAAGTAGATGCCCTAAGTGCACTCATTCACCGCAGTCGTGCACAAGATTTTGGCCGCAAGCTCACTTCTAAATTAAAAGAGCTGCTACCACGCCAGCAGTTTCTCATAGCCATCCAAGCAGCCGTAGGCAGTAAAATAATGGCCCGCGAAAACATATCTGCTATGCGCAAAGACGTAACAGCCAAGTGCTACGGTGGTGATATCTCCCGTAAACGAAAGCTGTTAGAAAAGCAGAAAGCAGGTAAGAAGCGTATGCGCCAGATAGGCAACGTAGAGATACCACAGGAGGCTTTCTTAGCTGTATTGAAACTGGATGAGTAAGCTTTTTTCATGTCTCCATCGTAATAAAAAGCCACCCAAAATAGGGATGGCTTGCAATATAAATGGATATAAACCTCCTTTTCGTTAATTAAATAAGACCCGATCAATACGGTCATTCCTTATTTCATCCATTGAAGTCAAACAACACGCTGCCTGTTCTATATGACTATTTATCCTTGTGCACTATGCTATGCTCCACAGTCTGCGTATTTTTGATGGCTTTACCCTTTTGATGCCTGTCAATGTGATGGGGCAACTCAATAATTAAAGACAATACAAACGCTGATATCAAAATGATCACTGCCATTTCCAACCTCCTTTTCACCGGGTCTTTTACTCATCTCACTGATGTTCAACCCTACAACTATATACAAGAAAATATCGTGCCAAATTCACATATTTTATCAAAAAACAGTGAATATTATGACCAATATCATACAGCTCTTATTATGGATAAAGAAGCCCCTTAGACATACTGAAAAATCATTTAGAGAATGTCGAGGTGTTTAGGGTTTCTTCCGCTAGCAATAACCGAATATCCTCGCACAGGCGCTGCATTTCAAGGTCTACAGTGCCATTGTATATGCCCCTCAAATGGCCATGAGCATCTACGAGGATGAAATGTTCTGTATGGAGAAACTCAGTAGCATCTTTATTCAATCCTATCTCCTCTTCAGCAAAATAAGACTTCCTTGCCAGGGTATATATCTCGTCATGGTTTCCTGTTACCAATTTCCACTGTCCTTCATCTATATCAAACCTGCCTGCATATTTCTTCAATCTGGGCACAGAATCTATATTCGGTGTTACAGAATGAGACAGGAATTTCACCCGCTCATCATACCTAAAACTGTCGGCTACTTTCTTCATATTTTTCATCATCCTTGGGCAGATACCCGGGCAACTGGTAAAAAAGAAATTAGCCACATATACCGTCCCCTTGTAGCTGGCATTATTGATGGTCTTACCTTCCTGGTCTGTAAAGCTGAAGGGAGCTACAACATGTAGTGTATCTGTTTTATCTCCGTTTTGCAGCCACAAAGGTGTAAAATCGGGTGTGTTATAATAAGGCAGCTTTTTAGTTACTTCTCTTTTGCAAGAAAACACACTAATGGCGACTAACACTATCAGACCATACCGATACACAATTTTTAACGCCTGTGAGTCCATATTTTCTTCCGTTTACTGATTGATAATTGGCTCTTATTTTTCCATTGGTCCAATACATTCTTTCCATACCTTCTTCCTGCCCGTTCACGTAGTTAAAATCCAGGTACAGCTTACCATCCGCATACCATTCTTTTACATTCCCTTCAAAACGATCATCTTTCATATGGTATACAAACTTTGGCTTCCCATCTGCATACCAGCCTCTGTGTATGCCTGTCTTCCTGCCCTCGTGATAATACCGTGTCTCAGCTATTTGCCTGTTCCTGTACCATTGCTCTGCCATCCCTACCTGTTTTCCATTGTAATAATATATTTTCAGCGCTGTGTCACCACCTGGGTATAAAGCATAAGCGATGCCTGAAAATATTTTGCCTTTTGCAGTAGTCATGCCATCCTTTATTTCAACACGCTCCTTGTTAACATCGGCATACACGCCAGGTATTTCTATTTTAGTTTCATGCATGCTGTTGCAACTCCAAACCAAATCCACAAACAACAGCATGCATGCTATGAACCTAGTGTGATATAGTTCCCGCTGTACCATAAAATCCGTCTCCGTTTATATAAGGTGCGTCAGAAGAAGTGTGATAGTGATAGATACCATTAGGATATTCTGTTGTTTTTCCAAAATGCCCGTGATAAGCATCCAGGTCGGCACTGGTTAAGGTCTTGCCGTTTTCCAGTGGGCCATATACCGGGAACCCGTCCAGTAAGAACCCCAGTAATGCATCCTTGCCTTTATTTTGTGTAAGCCATAATGGCTCTACATGGTAGTGATACATATTAGGGCCCGGTGCCGGGTGGCCATTATATTCATCAAAAGTATTGATCTCTACAGTCAGCGGATTGTTCTGACCATTATATTGGTTAAAGAACACCACACCATTTAATGATATGCCTATAGGACCCAGTGGTGTTGATGAATGAGTAGTGGCCACAACCGGACGCAATGGAATTCTGAAAGTTAGGTTTTGAGCTGCTATGCTACCCCCGTCTAAGCTAAAACTTGTATTGCTACCATTGTATGCTTCATACAAAGTGCTCTCCCATTGGGTACCTTTATAATAAGGTGTTTTATGGTCGGGCAGGTCTTTGGTAGTGATCACTACATAGTCTCCATCC
>Ga0207152_1046_pt1 | contig 16835 bp, 14 predicted proteins | sample Alteio_BWMinHeat_30_FD_153590 | JGI IMG/M metagenome (GOLD analysis project Ga0207152, IMG submission 153590) | Enriched cells from forest soil in Barre Woods Harvard Forest LTER site, Petersham, Massachusetts, United States -... | ecosystem: Environmental > Terrestrial > Soil > Temperate forest >... | reverse complement strand
CAAACATTTTGTCTTTCCCTCCGCAATCTCTGTTACTTGATCAAATCGCTGTAATCATCTTTCCTGGCCGGTATCGCGGACGCCTGGTCGGCAATACCGCCCGACGCCGGCGAAACCGAGGCCGGCAAAAGCTTTTGCTGAAATTCGCTGAGCTGCTTGATGGCCTCGTCATTGATGGCCCCGGTTTCCAGGTCCATGTTGGTCATCAGTTTGTTGGCCAGACGATTAAAGTCTTCCATTTCGCCGAGCATCTGTCCGGCATCATCGGCAAGATATTCCAGCGTCTGGTCGTAAATCTGGTTGGCCACGGGATCGCCGCGGAAGATTTTCTTGGCCGCCTGGAACACGGAGTAGGCCTTTTTCAAGGCCTTGCGCCGCATCTCTTCTTCGCTCACGCGGTTTTCCTTGTCGGTGACCTGAAATTCCGCGGTGGCGCGCCAGCGAATCAGCTGCTCATAAAGAATCTTGAGCTTGTCGCGCAAATCGGTGAGCGACTTATTGATATTAATGAGGCTGGCCGCGTGCCGCTGGTTGGTGACTTTCGCGGACATATATTGCTGCTGGTCGATCGAGGACAATCCCCCAGCGGACATCTTTTTGTCGGCCTGGTTTGCCAGGGACATGCTGTGCTCGGCTTCTTTCTGGTTCGTATCGATCTGGTTTTGAAGCGTGCGAATCGAGCCATTCAGGTTGCCGAGCTGCTCATCCATGATCGCGAGATTCTTTTTCATTTCCGCGATGTAATTCTTCAGAATGCCGATGGGATCCAGCTCGATAAACAAGCCGGTCAGGAAACGCATGACGCTCTGGAACATGAGCTTTGCCAGGGTGCGCACGCGCTTGTCTGTGACGATAAACAGGAACACCAGAATCCCGCCGATCAGGAGCGCGAGGTGCAAAGTGTCGGTGGCCGCGGCGATCAGGAATGGGAGAATCTGGACAAACCCATATGCCGCCGCAACGGCAGCGACCACCAGCACGACTTTGCCGACTGTTCCTTCCGGCCTTTGCCAGAAGTTTTTCAAGCCTTGCATTACTGGGGAACTTGGATTGGTAGCCATGGCGTCTCCCTATCCCAAAATGTTTTCAAACTCTTTGCGCTGCTGCTGGATTTCGGCCCTGCGGCGATCCAACGCGGCCGCGAAATTGGCCTTGGCGTCCTGCAGCTTGGAACGTGAAAGTTCCGCCTGAGATTGCATGGACTTGGCCTGCTGCTGGAGGTCGGCAATCTCTTTCTGCTTCTGCTGAATCGTGGAATTGATGTCGCTGATCTGGCCCATGCGCCCGTCGACTTCCGTCTTGCCCACTTCGTCGGATTGTTTGGTGAACGAACTCGCCGAGGAATTCAGGACGTTCAGCAAACTGTCGAAGCCTTTCAGGATGGCGTCTTTTGTCAGACCGCCTTGCGCTTGCGCGGTGGCAAGTGCTGCTTTGTAGCGCATGGACTTGTCCGGGATGACGGAGACGAGCGGAGCAGCAAACGCTTCGATCTTGGCCAGTTCGGGAACGGCAGAAAGATCGGTTTGCTTCGCAAGGCGCGTGTAGAACTGATTGTCGCGCGTGCCCATGGGAACGTAGGAAGCGGCAGCGTCCGGCGCGGGCGTTGGTACGGGTCGTCCCCCAACAGGCTTGGCCGGTTGCTGCACTGCCTGTGGTTCTTCTTCGAAAATCGCTTTCTTGATTAAATCCATGAAGGGCATGGGCTCACATCCTTGCTTCACTTCAGCAGTCCCACAGCTGGACTGGACTCGCCAGCATTGTATCCTATAGATACTAGGCCGCTTGTATTTGATTCGGGTTGTGCGGCCATCGTAAACCGCGCACTCGTGTCTTTTCAATCGGTTATTTGAGCTCGGAACTCATTCCATCAACCCCTCAGCCTCTTGCGATCTGCTGATTTGCTTCCTTTCCTTGTCGCCATTAAAGCGCCTATGGGCCGGGCATGCAATTCAGATACAATGCACACTTTCACGGTTCAAATTGAAGCTCGTTTTGAACTGACAAATCCGCAACGAAGGAATAGCTTGTGGCTGGAAAGACGCTACCCACGGTACTGAGCCAGGTTATCGAAGCAAAGGCCGAGTACGACACTCGCCTATTGGCGCAGCAACTGGGCACGAATTATCGTTCGTTGATGTACTGGATCCGCGGTGACCGGCCCATTCCGGCGGAACTGCTGCCAAAACTCTGCGTCCTCCTAAAGAATTTTGAGCCTCTGGATATGCTCGAATCGCAGGCAGGAAGAGTGGCTTTCAAGATCCCAGATCCGCTGCAGACCTCCGAAAAAGAGTTCCGCATTATTTCCAATCTCATGAAAGATGTGGGCTCGGCGCTGGAAAGCATTGCCACCACGCTGGCGGACGGAGTTGTTGAAGAAAGTGAATTGAACGCCACGATCCCGAAGCTGGAAGCCGTCATTCAGGAATGCGCCTCCGTCAAGTACCTGCTGGAAACGCTGTACAAGAACAACAAGAACGAAAAGAAAAAGACGAGGAAGTAGCGCGTTCTGCCGCCGGGCAAAAAACTAAGACTGATCAATCAGGCGATGGTGGATGGCGTAGAGCGCCAATTCGAGGCGGTCGGAGACTCCGAGTTTGTCGAAGATGTTGTGGAGATGATTCTTGACGGTTTGCTCGGAGATAAAAAGTTTTTCTCCGATTTCCTTGTTGCGGAAGCCCTGGGCCACGAGCTGAACAATTTCCTTTTCGCGGTCGCTGAGCAGGGGCTTTTCGCGGCGCGGGCCGGATTCGGCGGATTTTGAAAATGCTTTCATCACTTCGGCGGTCATGCGATTGTCGAGCCAGATTTCGCCGGCGTGCACGCGATGAATACTTTTTACAAGAAGATCGGTGGCGGACTGCTTCAAGACCACGCCGCGAGCGCCGAGGCGCATGGCGCGAACCACGTCGCGGTCGTCTTCGGCTGCGGTGAGCACAACGACGCGCGTGGGCAGCGTATCGAAATTGACTTCCTCAAGCACGGCGAGGCCGTCTTTATCGGGCATGCGCAGATCGAGCAAAAGAATATCGGGCTTTAGCTTGGCGAGCATCTTGATGCACTCGGCACCGTTCTGCGCTTCGCCAACGATGGTGATGTCCTCGTCGGAATCGAGGAGCTTGCGAAGGCCATCGCGAAAGATCGCGTGGTCGTCGGCTAGTAGTACCCGTATCTGCTGTTTTGCTGTCTTAGCCATATCACCCAAGCGGGACTTCGATCGTCAGACGCGCTCCATGACCCGGGTTCGACTCAACCGTCAGAACCCCGCCCACGGTGCGCGAACGCTCCTTGATGGAAATGGGACCCAAGCGCAGCCGATCCAGCTCATCGGCAGTAAACCTCCCGGCAAAGCTGAACCCCTCGCCGTTATCGTCTACTACGAGTACTAGGCGGCTATCGTCCTGCGACAGTTTTACCACGACATGGGAAGCCTTGGCATGCTTTTTTATGTTGTTGAGTGCTTCACGGTAAATCTGGAAAATCTCGCGGCAGACGCGGTCGGGAGCGCGCAGTTGGGCTGAATCGATCAATAAATCGAGGGCAATGGTCGATTCGTTGCGATAACGTTCCGCAAAACCGCGCATTAAATCGACTAAATCGGCGCTTTGCACGCGCAGGGGGCGGAGGTCGGTGACAATCTGGCGGAGTTCGGCGCCTTCGTTTTTGACGGTCTGTTGGAGGGTGGTCAGCCCGGCGACCGCCTGGTCGGGGGTGGTTGGAACGCGGCGGCGGAGGACGTCGAGCTGGATTTCGATGCTGAGCAGGGTCTGGAGAATGCCGTCATGGAGGTCGCGGGCGATGCGGCTGCGCTCGGCTTCGATGGCGCGGGCGCGTAAGTGCCTCAAAAGAAAGATGTTCTCGAGAGTTGGGCCGATATGTTGGGCGATTCGCTCCAGCCAGGCCAAGTCCTCTCTTTGGAAGGGCTTGCGGCCGTTTAGGAGGAAAAGACGGCCGGTAGCTTGTCCGCCCTGCTCAAAGGAGACGGTCATGAGCGAGCGGACCTTAAATTCCTGCTGGGCGGGACCCGGTAGCCGGGGGAGCGTCTTGATGGGGCGGCCGTCGCGGCGATCCCAGCCAAAGCCGGAGCCCGGGCCGGCGAGCGAGTTCCAGCAAATGGTGGCGTCGAGGTCATCGAGGAGAAAGCCGTCGGTGCGGGAGAGAGGCATGCTCTCCGGAACAATTCGCTCGCTCTCGCCGGATTTGAGGCGCCAAAGGAAGATGCGTTCGAGGTCGGTGTCGCGGTAAAGCAGAAGAGCTTCTTCCGAATCAAAGCTGGTGGCCAGCTCTTCGAGGAAGAGGCGAAGCGACTCGGCGAGGCCCTGATCCACTTGCATGGTGGAATTGATGCGAGAGAAGAATTCAATTTGTGCGGCGAAGCGGCGGTTGAGATCGCCGAGGAAGGCCAGACCTGCGCCGCCAGCGAAGGTACCAATCAGGATGCCGAGGGAGGAGAGCACACCCATCCAGTGGAATTCGCCTTTGACGGTGGTGCGCAGCACCAGAACGAGAGAGAGTGCGCCGGCAAGAGGCAAAGTCAGTGAGGAACCCCAGCGGATGCCTCCCGCGTAGCAAATAAACATATACGGAAACCAAACAGGAACCGTCGAGGGGCTGATGTACATGAGGTAACCGAGGGCGAGGATGTCGCAGGCCAGGGGCAAGTGCCAGTCCCGCTTACGTAAGAGGCGCTCGATTTGGGTAACGAGCACGGCGACGATCAAATACGCGATGAGGAAGGAAGAGGCGCGGTGCACTTCGCGCAAAGGCGGCTGTTCCAGCATTGCCAGGAGCGATAGCAAAATAAAAACGGGGCGCGCATAGACGATTTGCCGATCGAAATGGTGCCGATCCGTTTGATGGGGGCTCATGCGCGGGGACGCAGTTCCTAGAGAAATAGTCTAGCAAGACGGGAAGAGTGTCGAGACGCGAGCGCGAGTGGAGGTTTCCAGCTTGCAACGGGCGGGAGGCGCTTCAGGGCTGCGAGGATTTTTCGAGTACGAGGAGGACGCGTAGCGCGGCGAGGCGGCGCCAGAGCGGCAAAGTTGCCCGCTCGAGTTTTGCAACTGCCGGGTATAAAAATTCCGGCAGCAGATTCATCGGTTTGAATCCCATGCTAAGTAAGTAGGCGAATAGACAAAAGGGCTCAATCACCAACGGGGTGAGGCCGGGAAGCGTGTTGAGAGTCTGCGAGCGGCGCCTCGGGCCGAAGAGCAGATACGGGATGGCCTGGTTGCCATCGAACGCTTTTTTGTTCGAAGGCGGCTGGGCGTTGTTCGCGTCCCATGGATGTGCGGAGAGATCGCAATCTTCCTGATGGAAGTAGCGATAAATCAAATAGGAGAAGGGCGTGACCCACGGCTCGATCAGAATCAGGCGTCCGCCGGGAAGCAGAACGCGCTGTGCTTCGCGCAAGAAGGTCATAGGCGCAGCGAGATGGTGCAGCATGTCTATGCCGAAAATGTTGGCGACGCTGGCGGTTTCGAACGGAAGGCTCTGGGCGTCGGCCACGGCATCCAGCCACGGAGACCAAACGATGTCGGTGGAAAGCACGCGGGGCAGCACCTGCTTGAAGAAGCCTGGCCCTCCGCCTACTTCTATGCAGGTACCACTTTTCTTTTTGTAAGAGAGAAGTCGCGCGAAGAATTCCTCTTTGTAGATGCGCTGCAAGACGCGCTTCTGCTCCCAGACGCGGCGATGTTTGCTGAAATATTCTTGCGCTTCGGTATCAATGGCCATTGTAGCTGGTCAGTCGTGGCCAGTTCCGGAATTTGCCCGTCGGGTCATCAGGTGTTTCTCACTAAACCCATCTTGACGCGAAGGAGTCCGACGCAGGTCATTTTCAGAAGCAGGAGCCCGTGGCGGAAGCGTTGGATATTTGTTTGGCCATAAGTGCGGGCCAGATAACGAACCGGGATGTCGACGATTCCCAGTCCCAAAACCGCGGCGGGAAAGAGCAGCTCAAAATCGCCGAAGGGGTCGAAGTCACCGAAATCCTTGCGCCATGCAAGCATGCGCTGGTAGTCGGAGCGCGTCAGCAATTTCGTACCGCAGAGGGAATCGCCGATGCGCAAGTCGAGGATGGCGCTCAACATTTTCGCGAAGAAAATATTCCCCAGGCGATTCAGGAAGCGCATGGCTTCGCCTTCCATGGGATAGACCAGGCGCGACCCGTTGATGAAATCACCGTAGCCCTGGCAGTAAGCGCCGTAGAAGCGGCTGAGCATTTCCGGGGGCATGGTGAGATCGGCATCCAGAATGACGAGCAGCGGCTGTGTGGCGTGAGCGAATCCGAGCCGTACGGCATCGGCCTTACCCTTACCGGATTGCTGAAACGTTTGGATTCGAAAACGATTCTTATAAACTGCGGCGACGCGCTGGATTTCTTCCCAAGTGCCGTCGTTCGAATGGCCTTCGACAAAAATAATTTCGGTCTCGCAGCCCAGGTCGGGAAAACGCTTCAGCACGTTTTCGATATTTCCGCGCTCGTTGCGCGCGGGGATGACGCAGGAAACTCCCGGCCAGGAGGGAGACGGTAGCGGGCGCAGGATGACGATGGACGTCAGGCTCATGGAGCGGACTAACGGCACCAGGGGCAAAACGCGATTGATGGCATCGCCGAGGCCTAGCAATTTCCAAGGGCAATAAACGGCAAGCCGCTGGCGCACAATCTCGTAACCAGAGACCTTAACGATGTTTTGAAGATCGATCTGCGTCACGAAGGTGCTGGGAAGCTCGCCTTTTCGAATGCTCAACCGATTTGCGAGGTTGTACAGCCAACGCAAATAAGGATTGTAGAGAACGGCTACGACGCGCGAAGTGCGTGAGAGTCTCGACTTCAACTGAACAAGAAGTCCCTGAATATCGAAGTCGTGGTTGAATGTGCCGTTGACGAGGACTGCGGTGCGCTCTTCGTTTTCGCCGGAAAGATCGGGGAACGGTTCTTCACGCCGGACGACCTGCTTGATTGGCGCGTCAACGGCGGCAAGAAGTATGCCGGTGTCATTTTCGCGCGGAAGCCATTGAATTACGCGGTCGAAATACCGCGTAAGAGTTGACAACTCTCCCGCCAGGAAGGCATTCACATATTTCTTCCAGCGCGGCGCGGCGATGGCAGCCACATCCGGGAGTTTTTTTTCACCCCCCTGGGTGTTTGGCATGAGTTGCGACTTAACCGTTGCAGCTATGGCCGGCCTCAATTCCGCGTTCGAAAGGTAAGTTCCCGAAATTCCATCGTGAAATCAAATTCATGCGCGCATCGCTAGTTTTGCGTTGCTTTCGAACCAGCGAATCGTCTCGCGCATACCATCGCGCAGAGTAGTTTTCGCTTTCCAGCCAAATTCCGCAAGCGCTCGCGAAGTGTCGAGGCACCGGCGCGGCTGACCGTCGGGCTTCGTGGCATCCCAGCGGATCGCGCCTTCGTAACCAACGAGCGAGCGAATTTGTTCGAGCAGGTCGCGGATGCTGATCTCTTCTCCGGAACCGAGATTCACCAGATCGGGCTTGTCGTATTTCTCCGCGGCCAGCACGATGGCCTCCGCGGCATCTTCCACGTAAAGAAATTCGCGCGTGGCGCTGCCCGTTCCCCAAGCAGGCACTTCGGCGGCGCGCGACTGCTTTGCCTCCCAGCATTTGCGGATCAGCGCGGGAATCACGTGGGAAGTCTCCAGGTCAAAATTATCGCGCGGGCCGTATAGATTCACTGGCGTGACGTAAATACCGTTCATCCCATACTGTTGGCGGTACGCTTGCAACTGTACGAGAAGCATTTTCTTCGCAAGACCATAAGGCGCGTTGGTTTCTTCCGGATAGCCATCCCAAAAATTCTCCTCGCGAAAGGGCACGGGTGTGAATTTGGGATAAGAACAAATGGTCCCTGCGCAAACGAACTTCTCAATTCCCGCGATGCGCGCTGCTTCGATGGTATTCAGCCCCATCGCGGCATTGTCATAGAAAAAGCGCCCGGGATTGGCGCGGTTGGCGCCGATGCCGCCTACGACCGCCGCGAGATGAATGAAAACGTCTGGGCGAGCATCCTTGTACAGCCTCAGCGCTTCGGGCTTTTCGCGAAGGTCGTATTCACTGCTGTGCGGAGCGCTAATTTCCCGGCAGCCGGCCGCGCGCAGCTTCTCCACGACGAATGATCCCAGGAAGCCGTTGCCTCCGCTGACAACTACACGCCGCTTATTCCAAAAACTCATTTCCATCCTTTATTACTGCGAAGCCTGGCCGCTGACGGCTTGCACCATGCGCGTGACGGAGTTCTGCCAACGGTTCCAGTGGCCGATTTTCTGCTCCAGAATGGCTTTGCCTTCGCCGCGCGGCTTGAGCCCGGCCGCTTCGACGTCCGCATCGACCATGATGGCCACGAGTTCTCGAAATCCAATCTTCGATTGCCAGCCCAGTTTCGCGCGCGCCTTGCTGGCGTCAGCGATGAGCACATCCACTTCCAGGGGCCGCAAATATTTTTCGGAGGTCTTGACGTGCTTCTGCCAATCCAGGCCCGCGTAAGCGAACGAAGCCTCGACAAATTCGCGCACCGAGTGTGTTTCGCCGGTGCCGATCACGTAGTCATCGGCGGCATCCGGCTGCAGAATCTGCCACATGGCTTCCACGTATTCCGGCGCATAGCCCCAGTCGCGCCGCGCATCCAGATTTCCGAGGTACAGCGTGTCTTGCTTGCCAGCAAGAATCGCGGCGACGCCACGAGTCACCTTACGCGTCAAAAAAGTTTCGCCGCGCCGTGGGCTCTCGTGATTGAACAGAATTCCGTTGGCGGCGTAGAGATGATAGCCCTCGCGATAAGTCCGCGTCATCCAGTAGGCGTAGAGCTTTGCCGCGGCATACGGGCTGCGCGGCCGAAAAACAGTCGTTTCGCTTTGCGGCGGCGGAGCAGAGCCGAACATTTCCGAACTCGACGCCTGGTAAAAACGGGTCTTTGCGCCGCTGCGGCGAATGGCTTCGAGCAGCCGCATGGTGCCGAGGCCGGTGACATCGCCTGTGTATTCCGGAATATCAAAGCTGACCTTCACGTGGCTCTGTGCCGCGAGATGGTAGAGCTCGTCCGGCGCGAGGCTGTAAATCAAATTCAAAATCCATTCCGTGCTGGAGAGGTCGCCGTGGTGCAGGAAGAGTTTCGTCCCAGCCTGATTGGGGTCCTGGTAGATATGATCGATGCGCGAGGTATTGAACGTGCTGGCGCGCCGGATGATTCCATGGACCTCGTAACCTTTTGAAAGCAACAACTCGGCAAGGTAGGAACCGTCTTGTCCGGTGATGCCGGTGATGAGCGCGCGTTTCATGCGTGTGGTCCTTTTCAAATCGCGCAGAGCGATTCGGCGTGCGAGAAGCCAGTCCTGCGCCCTCGGCCCCACGGCAACCTTACATAAGTGATAATACGCCAGTATCGACTCAAAATGGAAAAGGAACCTATTCACCGCAGTCGGCCGCTAGCACAGATGCCGAAGACAGCGAGACCCCATCTTCCGCCACACGGCCACAGCATGATAAACTCAGTTCGAGTGGTGGGAGTAGCTCAGCTGGTAGAGCGTCGGTCTGTGGCACCGAATGTCGCGGGTTCAAGCCCCGTCTCCCACCCCAAATTCCTTGCTAAATCAGGCTTCCCCTCAAACACATTCTCGAACTTCACATTGGGTAGGTGCTCATGGAATTAATGCGCTGTCGCGGCGTGCTCTTTGATATGGATGGCGTATTGGTGGACTCCACGGCCGCGGTAGCGCGTGTGTGGTCCGTTTGGGCGCGGAAGCATGGCCTGGACGCCGATGCCGTTGTGAAGATCGCGCATGGACGGCCGAGCATCAGTACGATTCGCGAACTGGTTCCTGCAAGCGACCATGAAGCGGAAGACCGCGAAGTCGAGCGCATGGAAATCGAAGACGTCGAGGGCATCGTGGCTTTACCGGGAGCCGCGGAACTTCTTCGCGCGATCCCGCCAAACAAATACGCCATTGTGACGTCCGCGACGCGTCCCCTGGCGGAAGTCCGCTTGCGCGCCGCCGGCCTCCCGGTTCCGGCAAATCTTGTGACCGCACGCGACGTCCAGCGCGGCAAGCCGAATCCCGATCCTTACTTGATGGGGGCGAGAATTCTTGGTGTTTCCTCGGCCGAATGCGTCGTCATCGAGGACTCGCCCTCCGGCGTTGGCGCCGGGAAAGCGGCAGGTGCGCGAGTAGTAGCTCTGCGCACTACGGCCACAGACGCGGAGCTCCAGGAAGCGGGCGCAGATTGGATTGTCGATGACTGTGCCAAACTTTCCATAAATTCCCCATCGTCCAGCGAAGAGTTTTTCCTTCTTGCGCGTCGAACAAATTAGTCCTGGGCCCAACCGAAACAGGTAGAATCTCAACCTTGCCGATTTGAACTACGATTTTGGTTTGAGGAGGAATCGATGATGCGAGCGAAGAATCTGGGTGTGCTGCTAGCGACTGCTTTTTCGATGGGCCTCATCGGCGCAGGGGCGCGTGCGCAGGAAAAGGACGCCAAGCCCGCGGACAAGCCGGCGGAGGCCGCTGCTCCCGCACCCGTGAAGGAAGAATCCTCCGTCACCGATCACACCATCAGGCTCAACGGGCAAACGATTCCCTACAAAGCCACTGCCGCCACGATCCTTCTGAAAAACGAAAAGGACGAACAGACAGCCCTCATTTATTACACCGCGTACACGCGCAGTGACGCGAAGGACTTAAGCCAGCGCCCGATCTCCTTCGTCTACAACGGCGGCCCCGGTTCGGCCTCCGTGTGGCTGCACATGGGCTCCTTCTCGCCGCGACGCGTCATCACGGTGAACGCCGAGGCGACACCGCCGGCGCCTTACAAACTAGTGGAAAACGCCAACTGCCTGCTGGACAAAACGGATCTGGTTTTCATCGACCCTGTTGGAACAGGATTCAGCCACGCCGTTGGCAAAGCGCAAGACAAGGATTTCTGGGGCGTCGATCAAGACGTGAAGTCTCTCGCTCAATTCATCAACACCTACGTCAGCCGTAACAGCCGGTGGAATTCTCCCAAGTTCCTGATCGGCGAGAGTTACGGCACGTTCCGCTCCGCTGCGCTTTCGAATTACATGCAATCGCATGACGGTCTCTACTTCAACGGCATCGTGCTGATCTCTTCCGTGCTGAATCTGGGAACGATTTCCTTCAACGCCGGCGAAGATATGCCCTACATTTTTTATTTGCCGAGCTACGCGGCTACGGCGTGGTATCACAAAGTTTTGAAGGACCGACCGGACAATTTGAACTCCTTTCTGGCCGAGACGCGCAACTTCGCGCAAACGGAATACGCAAGCGCTTTGATGAAAGGCTCCAAACTGGGCGAAGCGGAAAAATCTGCGGTGGCCAAGGAACTCTCGCGCTACACCGGCCTGAATGACGACTATCTGGTCAAAGCCAACCTACGCGTTAACCTGCCGCAATTCATGAAGGAACTGCAGCGTGCCCGCGGCTTGACCACCGGCCGCCTGGACGCGCGTTTTTCCGGCTGGAGCTACGACCTGCTCGGCGAATACGCCGAATACGATCCCCAGGACACTTCCATCACCGGTCCATTCACCGCGGCGTTCAACAACTACGTCCGCGATGAACTGAAATTCGGCCAGGACAAGGTCTACCACACCGGCTCTGACGAAGCCGGCAACAACTGGGACTGGAAACACCGGGGCGGCGGAGATAATTTCGGCTTCCCCGGCTCGCCAAACGTGGAAGGCGACCTGATCCAGGCCATGCTCACGAATCCGCACCTGCAAGTCGAAGTCGAGAACGGTCTTTACGACCTGGCCACTCCGTTTTTTGCCACCGAATACACCATGGAGCACCTCGGTCTGCCGGAAAAACTCCAGAAAAACATTCATCTTCAGTATTACGACGCCGGCCACATGATGTATTTGCGCGATGAAGATTTGGCGAAGCTGAAATCCAATATCGCCAGCTTCATCGATGGCGCGTCCAAGCCGTAGTCTGTAAGATCGCAAGGAATTTCACACATCTTGGTGCAAATCTTCCCGCGCCGGCGCGCGTCATGTGTCGCCGCATACTCGGCGTTTCAAGTGCTACCTGTCCTTTCGGCCAGTTGCCCACAGGCAATCGTGCCGAGTGCATAACGAATTCGAGACACTTGATTCACCTACAATCGTTTTGAGCACGCCGCAGGTACACCGCTCTTGGTTCCAAGGGCCTCGCAAGGATGGTACGCACTCCATGGGCACAACAATACAAACACTTCCGCCGCAATCGACGCCTGCAGAGACTGCCGCTCCAGCAGTATCTGCCCCGCAAAGAACCATTCATACGGCCCAACTTGTCACGGCCATGCTCAAGTCCAGCACGCACGTCAGTGATTTGATTTTTTCCCCGGGCCGCGCGCCGCAAGTGGAAGTTTCCGGTCAGTTGGTCGCCCTGAAATACAAAGGCCTCGAGTGTTTAACTTCTCAGGATACGGATTTAATCGCTAAAGACATTATGGGCAAGAACGAGACGCCCGCGCGCAAGCTCGAAGAGGAAGGCTCGGCCGATCTCTCCTACGGAATCACGGGAGTTGGGCGGTTCCGCGTCAATATTTTCAAACAGCGCGGCAGTTGCGCCATTGTGATGCGCGTTGTTCCGGATAAGATTCCAGGATTCGATGAGCTTCATTTGCCCGCGGTGTTGAAGGAGATCGTCGAACTGCGCAATGGCGTCGTGCTGGTCACTGGCCCGACGGGTTCCGGCAAATCCTCGACGCTCGCGGCCATCCTCGACAAAATGAATGAGGAAAAGGCTTATCACATTCTCACCATCGAAGACCCCATCGAGTTTTTGCACCGCCACAAGAAGGCGACCGTTCACCAGCGCGAATTGCATTCCGATACGCCAACGTTTGCGCTGGCCTTGCGCGCCGCGCTCCGCCAGGCGCCCAAAGTGATTCTCGTCGGGGAGATGCGCGATCGTGAAACGATTGAAATCGCTCTCGAAGCGTCCGAGACGGGGCACCTGGTCATGTCCACGCTGCATACCATCGACGCTTCAAAGACCGTCGAGCGCATCGTCGGAGTTTTTCCGATGGCGGATCAGCAAGGCATCCGTTCACGACTTTCGAAAGCCTTCCGCTTCATCATTTCGCAGCGACTTCTTCCTAAAAAAGACGGCAAAGGGCGCATCGCCGCCGTGGAAATTCTGAAGTCCACCATGCGCACACGCGAATACGTGGAGAAAGGCGAGTGCGAGGGCAAGTCACTGCTCGATGCCATGCGCGACGGCTCGACCGAAGACATGCAGCACTTTGACGGCGAAATCGATAAGCTCATCCGCGAAGGCATCGTTGATTTCGAAACCGGCATCTCCTATTCCTCGAACGCCGGCAACTTGCGCCTGGAGTTGGCGGACTACCTCGACGAACGCCGCAACAAGCAACCGTCCAAAACCGCCGAGCCGGCCACGGAGATCGAAATCGAACGATAGCTGCCTCAGGAAAAGTATAGGCTGCACGTTGAAATCGGTTATCCTTATGCGGACCTGACGCCCCATCCAGGTCCGGATTCCAAGAATATTTCTGAGATGAATTCTTCGAGCGGCAGCGCGATGCTGCAATTCCCCGGCGTGCTTATTGTCGTTCTCCTTGTCACGCTCGGGTTCCTGTTACTCAGTTTGTTCGCACCACGCTCCGGCGAAAATCTTCTTCGACGCTTCGAGAATGTTTTCACCAAATTGGCGGAAAGGAAGACGCTCGCCATCGGGATCTTGTTTTTCTCCGTGATCATCCTCCGTCTGTCCGTCCTGAAGCTACTTCCGATCCCGATTCCTGGAATACATGACGAATTCAGCTACCTCTTGATGGGCGATACGTTTGCGCACGGCCGCCTCGCCAATCCGACTCATCCCATGTGGATGAGTTTCGAAACGTTTCACGTCAATTGGATTCCAACCTATTCTTCAAAGTATCCGCCGGCGCAAGGCCTGGTTCTGGCGATGGGATATCTGCTAGGACTTCCGTGGATCGGCGTTTTGCTGAGTACTGCCGCAATGGTGGCCGCGATTCTGTGGATGTTGCAAGCATGGCTGCCCGCGCGGTGGGCGCTCCTCGGCGGCATCATGGTTGCGCTCAAGTTTGGAATCGCCAGCTACTGGATGAACAGCTATTGGGGAGGAGCCGTCGCGGCCATCGGAGGCGCGTTGGTGATGGGCGCCCTGCCAAGAATCATGCGGCGTCCGCACACACGTGATGCTTTGTGGCTCGGTCTCGGCATGGCCATCCTTGCAAATAGCCGGCCTTTTGAGGGTTTACTCCTGTGCATCCCTGTCGTGTTCTGTTTTCTCTGGTGGCTTGCGGGGAGAATGAAATCCGATATGGCGATGCGGGCGAGCGCCGAGAAAATTCTCTTGCCGCTTGGAGTCGCGCTGATATTGACCTCAGCCTTCATGGGCTACTACAACTTGCGCTTGACCGGTAACGCGACACTTTTTCCGTACACTTTGAACGCGCGAACTTACGAACCGGCTGGACTGTTCCTCTGGGATCATCCCCGCGAACCCCTGCACTACAACAACCGCCAGTTCGACGATTTCTACAATGGCTGGGAACTCGACAACTACAACAATTCCTGGCAGGACGTTTGGAGAGTGACAGCCGAAAAATTGACGCGCAGCGCCAACACGTATTTCTGGTGGGGTGCGCTGCTGCTCTTGCCCGGACTGCCATTCGTGTTCCGCGATCGCAAGATGCGCCTGCCGCTAGCGGTTTTCTTCCTGATCACCGCCGGGTTCTTCACGGTGATCTGGTCCATGCCCCACTATGCCGCACCGATGACCGCCATGATTATTCTGTTGTTGGTGCAAGCTACCCGGCATCTCCGCACAATGAAGGTTGCCGGACGCCCTGTCGGCAGGGCGCTGTCTCGCGCGGCGATAGTCCTTCTTGCCGTGGACACCGCGTTCGCCGTCGCTCACGGCGTTTGCGACCCGCTGCACTGGAGTTGCCAGGGAGATCCCAGCCGCGCCGCGATCATCGAAAAACTTTCCCAGACACGTGAAAAACACTTGATTATCGTGCGCTACGGCGAAAATCACAACGTTCACGACGATTGGGTTTTCAATGGAGCGGACATCGACGGCGCCAAAGTGCTCTGGGCACGGGAAACCAATGCGGAGCAAAATGCGAGACTCTTTGATTATTTCAGAGAACGGAAGATTTGGCTGATCTACCCCGAAGTGGACAATACCGAACTGCTTCCTTACCCGCCCCCCCGTTAAGATCGGACCGGCCAATCAGCTAGTTTTTTGAGCAACGAAACAAAGTGCAGCCCCCTTCCAACGAGAAGACTGAATGGCGCCGGATAGAGCGGCACCTGCGTGGTCCAGCTCGCTGGTGCTAATCCGCAACGTGAAAAATGTTCCCCCCACTCCCTGCGACTCTGATAGTTGTATGTCAACACCACGCCATGGGGCCGGTTGCCCACCCAGTCCATAAGGCGCAAGGTCGCATCGTCGATAAAGTTTTCGTCCAGATGATCCTTCAGCAGAACGAACAACCGGCTCACACGCACAGCCTCACGGAGCAATATCTCTGGATCTTTTGTGTGATGCAGTACATCCACGAACAGGCAAACGTCAAATGAGCCATCCGGAAACGGAAGCGATGTGCCATCAAACGCTCAGCACTCGATCTTGCAGCCCGGCCGCGCCAGAAACTCGACTCCCTGAATGGAGACATCCGGCCGAAGCTGCGCGATCAGGCTGCCGATCGTTCCGTCGCCGCAGCCAACATCCAGCACGCAGGCGTTCTGCGGTATTTGTGCCGCCAACATCTCCGCGAGCACACGCGCGCGCCGCTCGAATACAAAAGCATGGTGCCAGCGCCCGATCCAGGAAAGTGGCCAGGAAGGTCGCCGCGAAGTCTGCGGAGTCGCGGCCATTTATTTCAGGTCGTAGTCGCCGATGAAGGTGCCGCGGCTAATGCCCAGCATGCTCAAAAAGAAGGAAGCAAAAATCACCTGCACACCGAGAAACAGCCACATCGACCAAAACAAAACTTGCCGGACCTCATGCAGCGGGCCGAACCCGCTGGCTGCCCATTGCCAGGCGATCCACGCACAGCCCGCGAAGCCCGCCAGAAACAATGTTCCGCCGAGAACCAATCCGGATTCCAGCGTGACGTGCCGCAGTGTGCGCTTCAATGACACCGTGCCACGATCAAACCGTTCCGCATAACTGAAAACCTTCGCGAACGCTCCGATCGAAAGAATCTGCGTGCCCAGCAGAGTGAAGATCACTCCAAAAATCATCGTGTGAAGATCCAGCGTGATCCGCGGAGTGATCGCCCTCGGCCCCGGCAGCAGCCATATGACCAACGCCATTCCCACCGCAGCCAACGAGGCACCCGGCAGAAAAAAAAGCCAGTTCGGCGCATACAACAGCATGAACCGCAAACTCCGCCACCCGTCTCGAAAACTCCGCAGGTGCGGCGCGCGCCCGCGCTTGTCCGGCCACAAAATGATCGGAATCTCCGTGATGCGCGCCCCAATTTGCGCGGACTTGATGATCATCTCCAGCGCAAACTCCATTCCGGAGCTGCGCACATCCAGCCGGTCGTACAGTTTCCGCATGAACCCGCGCATCCCGCAGTAGCTGTCTCCGATGCCCGCATGAAACAAAGTGTTCAACAGCGCGGTCAGCCCGGGATTGCCAAAATACTTGTGCAAGGGCGGCATCGCCCCAGGCTTGATCTCGCCCCGGAAACGATTGCCCATCACCACGTCAAACCCTTCGCGCAATTTCTCGACGAAGCGCGGAACGTCCGTAAAGTCGTAACTGTCGTCCGCGTCCCCCATGATAATGAAGGGCCCGTGACTG
>Ga0207152_1114_pt1 | contig 17058 bp, 20 predicted proteins | sample Alteio_BWMinHeat_30_FD_153590 | JGI IMG/M metagenome (GOLD analysis project Ga0207152, IMG submission 153590) | Enriched cells from forest soil in Barre Woods Harvard Forest LTER site, Petersham, Massachusetts, United States -... | ecosystem: Environmental > Terrestrial > Soil > Temperate forest >... | reverse complement strand
GTAAAGAAAGCCGCCAGAACGATGGTATAGCCAAGATGAAGGTGCGTAACCTGAATTTTGAAATGACCAGCACAGGTGGCGACCTGCCTCCTAATGATGGTTCTGCCCACTAAAACTTAGGGTTTTGTTAACCCGTGTTGGTATGAGTTTTTAACTCTTTTTGATGATAGTAATTATTTAGAACAATTAAATCGACTATTATGAAACGGATATTATTAATGATGCTTTTAGCCGGATTGACGGGATATACTGCTAACGCAGGACCTAAAACAGATTGTCCTTGCAAGCTTAAAGCACATAAAACGACGATACATAAAACCGCTATGCTGAAAAAGCATACAACCAGTAATAAAGGCACAGCTTTGATGGTAGCAAACAAAGGTGCGTACATACCTTATACCAGCTATGCAGTGTACAAAAAACCGGTGCATATGACGAACCGTTTTGTATGTACCACAAAAAAAGAATTGGTTGCTGATCCGCTTTCGGGCGGTATGGTGCCAGTGGTATACACTACCACCAGTACTACATGTGAGGATAAAGCTTTTATAACACCTGCACCTTTAGTAACACCCGCAGTGTATAATAGCAACAAAACAAAACCGAACTACAATTCGAACACGCAACCTTGTGCGTATAAGAGCCATAATATCAGGGTTTCTTATTGTGTTCAATAAAGCAGACATAGGTGAGTAACAAAAAACGCCCCCGAATCATCGGGGGCGTTTTATTATTTAAAAGTCTTTATTGTTAAACAGCGAAGCTTTCTCCACATCCGCAACTACGGCTGGCATTAGGGTTCACAAAATGAAAACCTTTGCCATTCAATCCATCAGAAAAATCAAGCGTGGTATCGCAGAGGTATAAAAAGCTTTTAAGATCGGTAACCAACTTTACACCGTGGTCTTCAAATACCTGGTCGTTGGGTTGTGTTTCGTTATCAAAATCTAATTTGTAAGACAAGCCGGAACAGCCACCACCTACTACACTTACGCGCACAAAGTATTCACCGGTGAGGCAGGCTTCCTGCATCAGGTGGTCAACTTTTTCTTTTGCTTTTTCACTTATATATATCATATAACACAGGTTTAGAAAAGCGATGCTTTTTTAAGGCATCACCGATATAAACGATCCTTTTTTTTAGTGCGCTTTTTGTTCCAGTTCCAGTTCAGGCATTCCGTTCTTTACACGGTAGTCGTTGATCGCTGCTTTAATAGCATCTTCTGCCAATACCGAGCAGTGAATTTTCACCGGGGGTAAGTTCAGCTCTTCTACAATATCCATATTGTCTATAGCCAATGCCTGGTCTACCGATTTGCCTTTCAGCCATTCTGTAGCGAGTGATGATGATGCTATGGCAGAACCGCAGCCAAATGTTTTGAATTTGGCATCGCTGATCAGGCCGGTTGCTTCATCTACTTCTATCTGCAGGCGCATTACGTCGCCGCACTCAGGGGCACCCACAAGTCCGGTGCCTACATTTGCTTTACTTTTATCAAGAGTACCAACATTCTTAGGATTGGTATAGTGGTCAATTACTTTTTCTGAATATGCCATTTTAAATTTATTTATGATTTATAATTTGTGATTTATGATTTAATAACCTGCATATACAATCGCAAATCAAAAAATCATAAATCGAAAATCTTTTAATGGTGCGCCCACTCAATTGCGTTGATGTCTACACCTTCTTTAAACATTTCCCATAGCGGGCTCATTTCGCGCAGTTTTAAAACTGTTGTGCTTACGGCCTTAATGGTATAATCTATTTGTTCGTCTGTGGTAAAACGGCCCAGGCCAAAGCGCAATGAGCTATGTGCCAGGTCGTCGCCCAGTCCTAATGCTTTCAATACATAAGACGGTTCTAAAGAAGCGGAGGTACAAGCAGAACCGCTTGATACAGCTATCTCCTTATTAAAGCCCATCATCAGGCCCTCACCTTCTACATATTTGAAAGAGATATTGCTAACATGTGGCAGGCGGTGTTCTTTATTGCCGTTCACATAGGCTTCTTCCAATTGCATCAGCGAGCTTTCCAGCCTGTCACGCATAGTGCTGAGGCGTTTTGCTTCGCTCTCCATTTCGTTCATGCAGATCTCGCAAGCCTTACCAAAGCCTACTATGCTCGGTACATTGAGTGTACCGCTACGCATACCGCGCTCGTGGCCGCCGCCGTCCATTTGGGCTGTAACTTTTACGCGTGGGTTTTTACGACGCACATATAAAGCGCCTACACCCTTAGGGCCATACATTTTATGCCCGCTGAATGCCATCAGGTCTATACCGTCTGCCAATACATCTACAGGTATCTTACCTACTGCCTGCGTAGCATCGGTAAAAAATAAAGCACCATGCTTATGAGCGATCGCACTTATTTCTTTTACCGGTTGTATCACACCCACTTCGTTATTGCCATACATAATAGCAACAAGAATAGTTTGTGGTGTCATTGCATTTTCCAGTTCACCAAGATCTATCAGGCCATCCTCTTTCACATTCAGGTAAGTGATCTTTGCGCCCAGTTTTTCCAGGTGCTTACATGTATCTAATACCGCTTTGTGCTCGGTGGTAGCTGTGATGATATGATTACCTTTTGACTGGTACATTTCATACACGCCTTTTATAGCCAGGTTGTCGGCCTCTGTAGCACCTGATGTGAGTATGATCTCCTTCGGGTCTGCGTTTACCAGCTTTGCAATTTGCTCACGGGCATAGTCTACTGCCTCTTCTGCTACCCAGCCAAATGAGTGGTTACGACTGGCAGCGTTACCAAATTTTTCTGTAAAATAAGGTATCATGGCTTCCAGCACACGCGGATCCATTGGGGTGGTAGCGTTATTGTCTAAATATATTGGGAACTTCAATTCCATACAATTATAATATGATGACTTTAGGTCTTGAGCAAAGTTAGGTCAAAAGTGCTATTTTAGCACACTTGAAGCAATTAAACCTTTATATATTCCTATTGGTAAAAGCTATTTAACGGATTATGAAAATTGAGCATCTTGGTATAGCGGTAAAGGAATTAGGGAAATCTATTCCCTTGTTTGAGCAGTTGCTGAATACGCCTTGTTATAAAACGGAGGATGTAGCATCAGAAGGGGTAAAAACGGCGTTTTTCCAGGCAGGAGATTCGAAAATTGAGCTTTTGGAGGCGGATAACCCGAATAGCCCCATAGCAAAGTTCATAGATAAAAAAGGAGAAGGTATGCACCATGTGGCTTTTGAAGTAGAGAATATAGAGGCGGAAATGAAAAGATTGGCTGCGTTAGGGTTTGAAATATTAAATACAACACCTAAAAAAGGCGCAGATAATAAGCTGGTTTGCTTTTTGCATCCTAAAACAACCAACGGAGTTTTGATAGAATTGTGCCAGGAAATAAAAAACAGCTAACAGAGAACTACTAACAGAGAACAGTAAAATGCTAATTTTTAAAACTATAATTAAGACAACAAAATGAAAAAATTATTCTTAACACTTACAACCTTATTAGTAATTAGTTCAGCTTTCGCACAGAAAACCAAGATCGTTATTGAAACCAATTATGGCAAAATTGTAGCAGTGCTTTATGACAATACACCGCTTCACCACGATAATATGATAAAGCTCGCCAACGAGCATTTTTTTGACAGCCTTTTATTTCACAGGGTAATACCACAGTTTGTAATACAAGGCGGCGACCCGCAATCTAAAAACGCTGCACCCGGAACGATGCTGGGTAATGGTGAGCATGGCGACAGGATACCTGCAGAGTTCAATGATTCTGATTTTCATAAGCGCGGCGCACTCGCTATGGCACGTGATAATAATCCACAGAAAGCATCTTCGGGTTGCCAGTTCTATATAGTAACAGGTAAGACATTGACTGATGATGACCTGAATGGCATAGAAAGCCGCACAGGACGCAAATACACCCCTGCTGAGCGCGAGGCGTATAAAACAATAGGCGGCACTGCATTTTTAGATGGTGGCTATACGGTGTTTGGCGAAGTAATAGAAGGCATGGATGTGGTAGATAAAATATCTGGTGTGGAGCGCGACCAGAACGACCGCCCTAAAGCTGATGTAAGAATGCTAAGTGTGCGTGTAATGAGTGAAGGCAAGAAAGGAAAAGCAGGTAAAGAAAAGAAAAAGCACAAGAAGTTTTTGGGAATATTTTAAATGGATGCCAAAGGCATCAAATGTTTATAGCCAATATAATATTCTAAATTTGATGCCGAAGGTATCAAACCTTATGCAACAGGATATAACCAAACTCAAAACATTCCTCGATGATAAAGTAAGGCTGTACAACCAGTCTTCTTTTATTTTAAACGACCCTATCACCATACCCCATGCATTTACAAAAAAACAAGACATTGAAATAAGTGGACTCTTTGCAGCAGTGCTGGCATGGGGCAACCGCACTACAATTATTAATAACTGCAACAAACTGATGCAGTGGATGGATAACAAACCACATGATTTTATTTTAAATCATCGGGATAGTGATCTGAAACCCTTTGTGCATTTTGTGCACCGCACATTTAACGCTACTGACCTGCTTTATTTTATTCATTTTTTGCAATGGCATTACCGGCAACATAATTCTTTAGAAGATGCCTTTGTGCCGGGTAAGACTTATAAAGAAGATACGGTTGAGCAGGCGCTGATACATTTTCATAATTACTTTTTTTCGATAGAGCATCCTGAACGTACAAAGAAACACATCTCCACCCCCGCAAGAAAATCAGCATGCAAACGTATCAACATGTACCTGCGCTGGATGGTGCGCAAAGATGCTGTGGGTGTGGACTTTGGTATATGGAAGAAAATAAAACCAAGCCAGTTAGTCTGCCCGCTGGATGTGCATGTGGCAAGAGTTGCGCAACGCCTGCAACTCATCCACAATACACAGTCCAATTGGCAAAATGCTGTAGAACTCACCTATCATCTCCGGGAATTAAACCCCGATGACCCCGCTATATATGACTATGCCCTCTTCGGCCTCGGAGCCATAGAAAAATTTTAGTATTGCACAGTTTATTCCTCGGGCAGTCACCCTTTAGGGCGGGGCCTTCACAACTCATTCTACTCCCTCTCCATTCATGGAGAGGGTCGGGGTGAGGTGTTTACCCAAACACCAACTCCTGCTCCGGTTGAAATTCCCTTTTCTTTTTTGGTGTATGATTGGTAAATGCTTCAGGCAATACTACCAGCGAAGTGTTGTTATCTCTCCACCAATTGCTTTCAGTCAGTTTTGAAATATGCAAAACACCTGTTACCGAACAACGTTTATTATTACTTGCCCATTCGTCTATGCGGTCAAATATTTCGTGTGGTACCTGGAAGAGTGCGTCGAAGCTTACATACACGCGCAGGTAAAAATCATTGCTCAGCACAGCGGGCTGCTGATTGTATAGTTTCTTATACTCGTATTTATAATCATAGCGCAGTGCAGACAAGTCGCTCAGCACAGCAGATGCTGTAGGGAAGCCACCTTCACCTTTGCCGTAAAAGAATTGCTTATCTGCCAGCCCACTTTCTATTACTACGCCATTGTATTCATTTCTTACATTGTATAGCTGGCTATCCTTTTTTACAAATTGGGGCAATACAAATGCTGCCACCTTACCATCATCCAGCTTCTTTGCCTGTGCTACTAACTTTATTTCATAGCCTTTTTCTTTGGCATAGACAGCATCCTGCTCATTCAGTTTGTGTATGCCGGTATGCACAATTGCTTTTGGTGAGGATACGATACCATAGGCATGTGTAAGCAGGATGGTGAGCTTATTCACGGCATCTATACCCTCCACATCAAGCGCAGGGTTGCTTTCGGCAAAACCTTCCTGCTGTGCCAGTTCAAGCGCTTTATTAAAATCCAAACCATCTTCTGATATACGGGTGAGGATGTAGTTGGTAGAACCATTTACAATACCACTAATGCTTTGCAGCAGGTCGTTATCATAATACTCCTCCAGGTTGCGTATCACAGGTATACTCGCACAGCAAGCCGATTCGTACAGGAAAGGTGTTTGATATTCTTTTTGCAGACTTAATAGCTCGGGCAAATGTTCAGCAATGGCTTTTTTATTAGCACTCACGGCAGCTTTCTTGCTTTTTAATGCCGCGCTTATTATCTCAAAAGCTGCATCAGCATCATCTATCAGCTCTACTATTACATTGATGTTTTCATCCTGTAATATGTCCGCTGCATTGGTGGTAAACAGTTCCGCAGGTGCATTTCTTTTCTTTTCAGGGTGCTTGATACACACTTTTGTTATTTGCGCATTCAAAGATGTATTCTCATTTAGCACTTTATATAAACTTTCTCCCACAACACCGAATCCAAATAATCCAATGTTAAGTTTAGAGGAGATTTTTGCTCCTCCCCTATCGGGGGTTCCTTCAGGGAACGAACGTAGTTCAGGGAGGGGGCTTTTTGTTTGTTGAATAGACATGTTGTTAGTTTTTTAATTGTTAGACATTTATTTATTTAATGCTTGTTAATTGTTGTAAACAGTTTCAGTTGAGCTACTGAGCAATTGCGATATTGAGCCATTCAAAGCGTTGTCAATATCTTTCACAAGGTCTTCTGCATCTTCCAGCCCCACACTCAATCGTATCAGGCTATCAGCTACACCGGCTGCCTGGCGCGTTTCTGCGGGTATAGATTTGTGGGTCATGGTTGCGGGGTGGCAGAGCAAGCTTTTCACACCGCCCAGGCTTTCTGCCAGTTTAAAGAGTTGTGTACTACATACCACATTCTTAGCAGCTTCTGCCGTATCTTCTTTCAGCGTAAAGGACACTATACCACCAAATCCGCTCTGTTGTTTTGCAGCAATAGCATGATTGAGATGAGAAGTTAGGCCGGGGTAATATACCTTATCAACAGCCGGGTGTTTTTCTAAAAAAGCAGCCACGATCCATGCATTATTGCAATGTTCTTTTACACGCAGGTGTAGGGTTTCAATACCACGTATCACCAGCCAGCTATCGTGCGGGGCCAGGATAGCACCACTTGCATTCTGTATAAATTTTATCTGGTCGCCTACTTCCTGGTCTTTACAAACCACAAGTCCTGCTATCAGATCACTATGTCCACCCAAATATTTGGTGGCACTGTGTACAATAATATCTGCACCCAATTTTATCGGCTGTTGCAATGCAGGCGAAGCAAAAGTGTTGTCCACGCAAAGCAGTGCATTATTTTGATGGGCTATTTTAGCAATAGCTGCTATATCGCTGATCTTAAGTGTAGGATTGGTAGGTGTTTCCAGCCATACCAGTTTTGTTTGCGGGGTGATGGCATCTACTACATTGGCAATGTCTGTGGTGTCTACATAGTTCACCTTAATGCCAAACTTCTGGTAGATATGTGTGAACAGGCGAAAGGCGCCGCCATATATATCATCTACTGCCAGTATCTCGTCACCGCTTTGCAGTAATTTTACTACCGCATCAATAGCTGCAAGGCCGCTGGCAAATGCCGCGCCTGTAACGCCACCTTCCAGCCGGGCAATTATTTTTTCCAATACGGCACGGGTAGGATTATTGCTGCGTGCATAATCATAGCCCTTGTTCTCGCCGGGTGCTTCCTGCACGAAGGTTGATGTCTGGTAAATGGGTACGGAGATAGCGCCTGTTAGCGGATCTACCGGAATGCTGTGGATGAGTTCTGTTGCGTTGCTCATGTCTTTATTGGTTTTAAATTGTTTACAATGTTTTTGAGTTCATTGTGCGCAACACTTACCAACAAAGGAATACCGGCAAAGCTTTTTATTTACCCGCTTCCCCCTTGGGGGGTTAGGGGGCTATAAATAAAAAAGCTCCACCGATAAATCAGGGGAGCTTAAGAATATGACGAGTAAATCGCTTTCAACTTTTGCATCTGACTTATCTGTCCCGAATCTCTTCAGGATGGAATTAGCACCAGTTCCTCGCTTGCGCGGGGGAGGTTGCTAAGGCTTCACAGGGCCATGACCCTCTGCCTTTCTTGATAAGCATCACTTGTAAAGAACTACCGCAAAGATAAATACAGTAAGTTCAAATTTCCAAATTTATTTAACAATGTTTTTTTATTTTTTACGTACATTATTTATAATTTTGTACGTAATAAAAGAACAATAATGGATACAAAACTCACATTATCAATGGATGAGAAGGTAATTCAGAGCGCTAAGAAATACGCCAGGGACAACCATACTTCACTTTCAAAAATGGTAGAAAATTTCCTTGCTATGCTTGCTTCAAAAGCGAAAAGCGAAGAAGAGATATCCCCGCTGGTAAAAAGTTTATCGGGTATAATAAAGCAATCTAAAGAGACAGATTATAAGAAACAGCGTACTCAATACCTCGAGAAAAAATATAAATAATGGACAAGCTCTTTGTAGATACAGATATATCGCTGGACCTGCTCATGGAGCGCCGTCCATTTTATTCATATGCCGCACAACTATTTACCCTGGCAGATAAACAGAAAATAAAACTATATACTTCGGCTATCTGTTTTAATAACCTGGATTATATTTTGTCAAAACATTTTAGTCGCATAGAGAGTCGGCAAATATTATCTAAATTCAAGATACTGGTAAATGTACTTGCGGTTGATGAAAAGATCATCAACCTTGCACTTAGTTCGAAGTTTACAGATTTTGAAGATGCTATACAATACTATACCGCATTAGAAAATAATTTGAGTGTACTTGTAACAAGAAATCTGCAAGACTATAAGCATGCAGCTATTCCTATTGTTACTGCCGAAGTGTATCTTAGAAAACAAAAGTAAAACCAGCTCATTTTCGAAACTTATACCTCAATAAAATTGTATGCGCAACTATAAACTTCTATTAGCTACACTCATCCTGTCTGCAATAATAATAGCATCATGTTCTAAGTCTGATTCTGGAACCACCACTTGCAAGAATACAGATGCACTCAACTATGGCAAGCAAGTCGGCTGCATCTTTCCGCGCGATATTATTATCGGAAGCTATGAGATAGTGGTAACCCAATACCCCTTACAGCCCCTTCAAGTGGGCGATAGTTTCCAAATGGATGTAAAAAGAGGTACCTGTGTCACCCCCTCTGGCGACTCTGTATACAAATTCATAGAGATTGATGCACTAACAGGCACGGGGTTTTCTCCTACCTCCGACTGGTGTATATACCTGCACGGCAGCAATTTTACACTTACCGACACTTCAGGTATAGGCTGGGCTGGTGCGCCTGTTACAGGTGAAGGAAATTTTACTAATGGTGTATTCACCTTTCATGGTATAGTACATAGCAGCGACGGAGATTCTGCCATTACACTAATGAGCAGCCGTTTTCAGAGTTCAAATTAGTAAGCACTACTGATCACAGAAATAATGCATGGGGTAAGCAGCCGCTTTATATTGAGTGGGCAGCTGCAAGTGATACATTTGGCACTGGTTGGCAAAGCTGAGTTGGTTGTACTGGAATCTCATAGAGTCGAGATGGTGTAGCCCTCTTTTTAAAAAACCGAACAGAAAAAATTCCTGAGCAGCAATACATGCGTGTATAGCATCGTTAGATTGCGTTTACTGCAACACCAGCATTGCGAACTTTTTGTCATCAGCATCTTTTACTTCAATGAAATAGATGCCTTTGGGCAGATGAGATAGGTCCATCACCATCTCTTTATTACCCGAAACGGCTTGTCGGTATACGGGTATACCTGTCATATTGTTAACAATAACTTCCTTTGTATTGCCTGTTACCGGCACACATACCAACCCGGTAGAAGGATTGGGTGATATAGTTAACTGATCTTTACCCATTAAATTATTAAATCCCTCCTTGTTCGCTACTCTAACAAATACCGTATCAGTATAATTTACGCATGGACTGTCTATTGTTTTTCGCCAGTATTTTCCCGTATCTGCAACGTTTATATTTATAGTGGAATCGCCGGTGTTCCACTTATAACGCCCCGGAGGGGTGGCACTCACGGTAATTGTCGCGGGCAGACTTGTAAAGTAGATCGTTGTATCTTTTGAGCCTGTTCTTGCTGGTTTAATTCTAAATGTATCTGCTTCCAGCGAAGAGCTGTCAACACACCAATATATACCCGCGCTACTTACACTAATAGCTTTCGAAGTATCACCTGTATTCCATAAGCGGTGTGCGGGATGCGAAGCCTTGATGACAACAGAAGAATCGCTCAGGCAAATAGTGGCATCTGTATACGTGCTGTCAACCACACTCACATCATCAATATAATAATAGGCATAAGATGTAGTTCCGCCAATATAAATAGCGTTTGTAGTATCAGGTATGTTTCCTATTACTATGTATCCTTCTCCTCCCTTTGCTGTAAAAAAACCGCTGATCTGTTGCCAGTTGGTTTTGTCGGTATCATGAAAGCCTGGCGGGCTTACAACTTTTGGCATATATGAGAAATAACTCGCTGCGCTTAAGCAAGCACCACAGCAAGTAAAATAAGCGCCTATATCTCCACTTGCGTAAGAGCTGGCATCTGCCAGGTTAATATAAAAACTTACGAAATATCTGTGTCCTGCTGATAGGGTAGTATTTAATTCTGATTGTAGACATCCGCCATCATATGATCCGCTATTATAAGTAACAAAGCCGGTATATGCATTTCCGGTGTGAGCACTTTGGGTTCCTAAAAAATTGGACGGAATACTTACACCTGTCGACGCAGAGGCACAACTATTAAAGTAGTCGCATGCTGCAGGGGTGCGTCTGGACCAGTACCAAATATAACTATAAGGCAAACTAGCGCATAATGACTGAACCGCCGCACGTCCGGAAGGGCAACTGTTATAATTTTCAAAACTTGGATTGGGCACCAGGTTTTGCGCTGATGCAGTGTAAGTGAATAAGCTAAATACAATAGCAAATACCCGCAAACGGTATTTATAATACTTGGTAGGAATGATAAGGGTGTTTGATATTGCTTTCATTTTAAAGATAGTGGGTAAACTTACTCATATTCCTTAACATATTATATACTGATTAGGCATTCTTCCCAGTGAAATGGCTCAATTTTTGATGCATATAATTGAAATATTAAAGGGAAATGAAAGAAGAAAGAATGATTTTTAACAGCAAGCAGAAAAAAATATGAGTAAGGGCAAAAAACGGCATTTTAAAAATACAAATAATTGATTATCAATAAATTATATTCAGTTAACGTTTACGAGAACGACAAATTATTACAGTAAAGCGGCAACAAAACGGCAACAAAGCGGCAATATGAAGGCAACAAAAACCACATACAGCGGCAATACAGACGCATCATTTTTCACCTTTTTCACACCTGTCCTGACCATTCGGGATTGCCACATTAGCATAACTTGTCCCCGATAGCTATCGGGATTAAATAATTACCTTTGCCCCCCATTATTAGCATTCATGGATTTACCCATAGGCAAAAAAATATATTTCGCATCCGACTTTCATCTCGGTATCCCCGACAAGGCATCCAGCCTTGCCCGTGAAAAACGTTTGTGTGCCTGGCTCGACGAAATAAAACACGATGCACAGGAGCTATACCTGGTTGGTGATCTGTTTGATGCCTGGTTTGAATATAAGAATGTGATACCAAAAGGCTATTCCCGCTTCATGGGCAAGTTGGCTGAGCTGAGTGACAACGGTCTGCATATAGAAGTCTTTACAGGCAACCATGACTTATGGATGCGTGGCTATTTTGAAGAGGAGCTAAACATTCCTGTTCATCATACAGCTATAAGAAGAGAATATAATGGCAAGAAATTCCTGATAGCACATGGTGATGGTCTGGGCCCCGGTGACCATGGATATAAATTGCTAAAGAAAGTATTACGCAGCTCAGTGTCACAATGGCTCTACCGTCGTATTCACCCGGATACAGGTGTAGGCATGGCCAGCAAATTGAGTCGTATGGGACCCAAACATGAAGTAGAAGAAAAACCATTTCAGGGTCCTGAAAAAGAATGGCTGGTGCAGTTTTGTTTAGATACACTGCAGCATGAACATATTGATTATTTTATTTTTGGCCATCGCCATATTGCCATAGAGTATCCTTTGCCACAAAACAGTATGTATGTGAACCTGGGCGATTGGCTGAAATATGACAGCTATGCAGCGTTTGATGGTAATGATTTAAAACTAAAATATTATAAACAAAAATAAAAAATAGCACTTCCCTCCCCGTTGGGGAGGGTTAGGGTGGGGCTGATATGGAACGAACACTTGTGATGATAAGACATGCCAAATCGAGCTGGGCTAATCCCCTGCAAAGTGACTTTGAACGTCCGCTGAATGACCGTGGTGAGCAGGATGCACCTATGATGGGCGAGCGATTGAAAAAACTGAATGTGATACCTGATCTTATTGTTGCCAGTACAGCAAAGCGTGCCAGGCAAACAGCAAAAAAAATAGCAAAGGCCCTGGGCTATGATGAGAGCAAAATACAATGGGAAGAGAAATTGTATCATTGTATACCACAGGTTTTTGAAGAAGTACTATATGAGCTGGACGATAAAATAAAAACCGTTTTTATAGTGGCACATAATCCCGGTATTACTGCTTTCGTCAATGAGCTATCACCCGAATTTGTAACAGACAATATGCCTACCTGCGGTGTAATAGCTGCTAAAATAAACGCAGAACACTGGACAGATTTTAATAACCGGAACAGCAACGTTTTTTTATTTGAATCCCCCAAGAAATAAACATGACAGTATCTAGAATACCGGAACAAACAATAGCCACCTTAGAAAAATTATTTGAAGACCATTTTAAAAAGAAGCCTTCAAAAACAGAACTGCTGCCTGTATCCGGCTCTGACCGTAGATATTATAGGTTATCAAACGATAAACATACTGCTATTGGCACTTACAATGCCAATGTAACAGAGAACAATACTTTCTTTTACTTCACAGAGCTATTTCGCAAACACGAGATACGGGTACCTGAGGTATATGGATTGAGCAGGGACCGCAAATGCTACTTGCAACAAGACCTCGGCACCACTACATTGTTCGAGCAATTGATGAAAGACGGCTATACCGACGAAGTGCTTGGCTACTATAGAAAAAGTATAGAACAGCTGGCGCGTGTGCAGTGGGTAGCAGGGCGCGAAGCGGACTATAGGCAATGCTTTGCGTCTAATCAATTCAATGAAAAGGCGATCATGTCTGATCTGCTCTACTTCAAATATTATTTTGCCGACCTGCAGCAAATACCCTACGATCGTATACTGCTCATCAGCGAAATGGAGGAGATGAGTAAAGAACTGGGGCGTGTGCAACCGCTCATGCTCATGTACCGCGATTTTCAAAGCCGCAATATCATGCTGCACAATGGCGAAGTATATTTTATAGATTACCAGGGCTGTATGCAGGGGCCGCCGCAATATGATATTGCGTCGCTATTATGGCAGGCAAGGGCACAATTGCCCGATGCATGGAAAGAAGACCTGCTGAATACTTATATTTCTTATCTGCCCGAGATACATGCGCCACGTATGGAAGAGATACATTTCCGCCGTGTGTATTCACAATTTGTATTAGTGCGTTTATTGCAGGTATTGGGTTCTTATGGTTTCAGAGGCTTGCTGCAGCACAAACCTCATTTTATTAGCAGCATTGCGCCGGCATTAAAAAACATTGAATCATTCCTGGCCATACACCCGCATCTGCCGGCGTACTCTGAGTTCAGGGGACTTTTAGAGAAGATATCAACACCGGAAATGCAGCAGCGCTTTTCAACAACCAAAGCCTCTGAAAATTCAAAACTGCAAGTGCAGGTCTATAGCTTTTCTTACAAGAACGGTATACCTAAAGATAAAGGCACGCATGGTGGTGGTTATGTATTCGATTGTCGAGGTTTGCTGAATCCGGGTCGCTATGCAGCCTATAAATATTTGACAGGCAATGACGAACCTGTGGCGCGTTTTCTCGAAGTGGAAACACGCATGCCCGAATTTTTAGACCATGCGTATAGTCTCGTTTCGCTGAATGTGGAAGATTATCTGGCAAGAGGTTTCGATCAGCTCACTGTGGCTTTTGGTTGCACTGGCGGCCAGCATAGGTCTGTATATGCAGCCAATAAACTCGCTGACTTTCTAAAAACAAAATATGGTATCGCGGTAAACGTGACCCATACGAATGAAAAGAAATGGTTGCTTTCCGCAGATGCAAATACTGAAGCCGAATCACAGTGATTTAATAATGGCTTAGCACACTGTTCAATGCTGCAACAGCAGAATTTATTGCAGAATCAATACTTTCTTCCTTTGTTGTATTAACTTCGAAAACACGATTACCGTTTTCTTTAATGTAGTATATGAAATATGAATCTCGCCAATCTTCTTGTCCTATTGTAATTGTTGTATTGTCTTTTTTGTAAATAATTTTCTGAAATGGCCAATCCGGGTCAGTAGAAGAAGAATGATCACTATCGAATGTCATTACAAAACCCTTTGATAGCAATATCGAAGAAATCTTCTCTTTAAAAAGATTAAGAAACCAGTTAGCCATTGAAGTTACAAATTACAAGAAGTAACAGCAATAAAAAAGACCTACTTGAATCAAGCAGGTCTTTTAAGCCCCTTCAGGGGTTGGGGTTTTACGGATTCGGCGTTTCACCCTTCCTTGGGTTCTTTTCCAGCACCTCATCTACCATACCATATTCTTTAGCTTCCTGTGCGGTCATCCAGTAGTCGCGGTCGCCGTCCTTTTCCACCTTGCTCATTTTCTGGCCCGAATGGTTAGCTATAATTTCGTATAGTTCTTTTTTCAGTTTGGCTATTTCGCGTGCGGTTATTTCTATATCGCTCGCCTGTCCTTCTGCACCACCCATTGGCTGGTGTATCATTACACGGCTGTGTTTCAGTGCAGTGCGTTTGCCCTTAGTACCTGCGCACATCAGCACCGCGCCCATAGAGGCGGCAATACCGGTGCATATGGTAGATACATCGGGATTGATGATCTGCATCGTATCATAGATACCCAGGCCTGCATATACACTACCACCCGGGCTATTAATGTACATCTGCACATCGCGGGTGCGGTCTGTACTTTCCAGGAATAACAGCTGCGCGGTTACGATATTGGCTACATAATCATTGATAGCCTCGCCCAAAAAGATGATACGGTCCATCATCAACCGGCTGAATACGTCCATAGAAGCTACATTCATAGGGCGCTCCTCGATAATATAAGGTGTTAAAGCATTGGGCACCTTTAGCATAGAAGAGGTATAGTTATGAAGCGTCATACTACTGATACCATGATGCTTGATGGCGTATTTTTTAAATTCATTTTGATCCATAAATAATGTTTTATTTGAGTCTGTTTATTATTAAGCCTAATCAATTTTAAATCCAGAATAAATATAGTGCCATTACGGCATATGCAAGTGTCAAAAATTCCAATACTTGAATATATTTTAATGATAATTCTGTTATAACTCCTTATTTTGTAGACGTAAATACGATTAATGGAAGATAATCACCTACCGAATGTTCGGGATTATCAGATCATCACATTTGCAAATTGATTGATATGGCAAGGCTAACACAGGAACAATTGCTTGAAATTTTTAATAGACTAAAAAAAGAAATAGCACCTTATCAAAAAGCTAATATAAAAGCGCGCATAGATATAGAAGGCAAATATGATCTGTGGGTAGAGAAAAAGGGCATGATGGCAGCAGGTAGAGAGCGGGACGAGATAGGCTTTACGGCGATCATTTTGCAAAGCAGCTATGTTGGTTTTTACTACATGCCAGTATATTGTTGCGAACCTGTAAGAAAACAATTATCTCCCGGGCTTTTGAAACACCTGAAGGGGAAAGCCTGCTTCCATATCAAGTCTGCTGACCATGAATTGATGAAGCAGGTAAAAGAAGCTATGAAGATCGGATACGAAGGCTATAAAAAAAATGGCTGGACATAAGGCCATGATTTATTGGATTTTAAAAAGACAAAGATGATTTTGATAAGGACTAATTTCCAAATTATTTAATGCAACTCAACCTGACACTCGATATACCGCAACTGCCTCAGCCTATTACATACACAGACAATGTGTTGCTGGTAGGCTCCTGCTTTACAGAGCATATAGCAGACCGGCTGCAGGAACATAAATTTAATATCCTGTCTAATCCACATGGTATCATGTTCAATCCGCTCAGTGTTGCTTACAGCCTTGATAGTTATATATACCACCGCTTATATAGCAAGGATGATCTTTTTTACCTGAACGAAATATGGAATAGCTGGGACCATCATACCCGGTTCTCCAATGTAAATCCGCTGGCGGCCTTGGCCGGCATCAACCAGTCGCAGGACAATGCGGCTGATTTTATTCGCCAGGCAGATTGGCTGATCATAACACTGGGTACTGCTTTTCAGTATTACCTGAAAGAAACGAACAGCCCTGTGGCCAACAATCACCGGGCGCCGGCGCAGTTGTTTGAGAAGCGGCTTTTGCCCATAGACGAAATAACCGAAGCACTCTGCGCAACACTGGAAAAACTATACGACCTGAACCCCAAGGTGCAGGTGATATTTACCATTAGCCCCGTGCGGCATATACGCGACGGGGTGATGGATAACAACCGCAGCAAGGCAAGACTGATAGAAGCTGTGCATGAAATATGCAAGCTGTTTGAACGCACACATTATTTCCCGGCATATGAGCTGGTAATAGATATACTCCGCGACTACCGTTATTACGATATCGATTTTGTGCACCCTAATTACCTGGCCACCGAATTTGTTTGGGAGCAGTTTGCCAGGTCTTGCATACATCCTGACGCGGTGCCGGTAATGCAGCAGGTGCAGGATATTGTTACTGCCCGCTCGCACCGGGCGCGATTTCCGCAGACAGAAGCACACAGAAAATTTAAAGAAGCCTATGCTGCCAAAACGATTGAGCTGATGAATCGTTACCCCTTCCTGAACCTGAGAGAGGAGTTGGATTATTTTTCAGCAACTGAACAGTTTTAATGCTTGCCATCTACCATTAGAAAGATCACCTGGGATTCAAATAAAAATAATATTTTCTAAGTTCCGGGGGTACAAAATTTTCAAATCT
>Ga0207152_1113_pt1 | contig 17496 bp, 18 predicted proteins | sample Alteio_BWMinHeat_30_FD_153590 | JGI IMG/M metagenome (GOLD analysis project Ga0207152, IMG submission 153590) | Enriched cells from forest soil in Barre Woods Harvard Forest LTER site, Petersham, Massachusetts, United States -... | ecosystem: Environmental > Terrestrial > Soil > Temperate forest >... | reverse complement strand
AATGGCATGGCATATTGTCCCGGAGACCTGCCATAAGAGCTGTTTACAGAACCGCTATTACTTGCCTGGATATCTTTAAATGAATTGAGGTAATTCATTTTAAAAGTAAGCGTGTGCTTGCTGTTGATATTCCAGTCAATTTTCACAGTAGCCTTAGTGCTTTGTGTTCTGTAAGTATAGCCCTGGAAATTTCCCGGGTCATAATTATATTTTGATATCAGGAATTGCTTCAGCGCATTCAGCGAATCAGCATTTGCGTTTGATATACTTACGCCATTGGGACTATTGCCTGCGCTCGATGCGACAAAGCTGGTACCGGGGTCTGTCCTGTTTTCCTGCTCCACATTCACAAAGAAGAACAATTTGTCTTTAATGATAGGACCGCCTAAAGAAGCACCTTTCAAATTATAGTTGAATGTTTGTCTTGGCACTACGGTCGTCCTTACATGATACCCAATATCATCCGGGCCTTTTGTGTAATCATATACCGAACCTTTAAAATCGTTGGTACCACTTCTTGTTACTGAATTGATCGCGGCACCTGTAAAACCGCCATTACGAACGTCAAACGGAGTTACATCTACCTGTATTTGTTCTATAGCATCCAGGCTCAGCGGTGTAGCACCTGTTTGATAACCCAGCGTAGGGCTGCTGCCAAGTCCGAATGAATTATTAAAGTTGGCACCATCTACTGTTACATTATTATACTGGCTGCTTTGTCCGCCAAATGACCAGCCAAATGGCCCGGGATTTGCAACTGGCGAAAGCTTTACAAAATCAACCAATGTTCTGCTAACAGTTGGTAGCCTTTGTATCTGGTCTTTGTTAATTGTTTCCTGTGTTCCGTTCCTGTTTGAGTTAAATATTTTATTCTGGCTGGTACCACTTATGGTTACTTCATTAAGCGAAGTGGTGGTAGGCACCATTTTAAAATCAGCAAGAAATTGCTGGCCGAGAGAAAGATTAATATTATTCTCCCTTATTGTATCATAACCAACATACATAGCAATGATCAGGTAAGGCCCGCCAATCCTCAGATTGGGAAGGTTGTAATAACCATCATTTCTGGATGAGGTCACATATTTGGTTCCTGATGGCTGGTGCAAGGCAATGATAATAGCACCCGGCAATGGGCCTTTGTCATCCATAACACGGCCTTGAATTTCGGAAGTTGTTTCTTGTGCTATAGCACCAAAGAAAAACAACAACCCTACTAAAGTTGTAAATAATACTTTCATAAACGAGCTTGTTTTTGTCGGCACAAAATTGCAGAAATGTTATAGCAATGTGAATCTGCTAAGATTAAAATTGATTTAACAAATCATTAAAACAAATCGAGATTACAATTGCTTAACAGAATGTTGAAGCAATGATCAAATTGAGATAAGAATTTCTTAAGAATATTTATTATTGGTACAAAGCATTTGCACATTTACATATCCGCACATTTGCACATTATATAAACGGGCACTGAATATTTATTACTGGTACAAAGCATTTGCACATTATATAAACCAATAAGCGCCGAGCATCACCAACAGGCCCAGTACATAGCCTGCCCATATTTCGCCGGGTTTGTGCGCGCCCAATACCATACGCGCTGTTCCCATCAGGCCCGCAATGACAAGAACTATAAAAAATGGTATCAACATATTTACAGGACTGGTTAGCATCAGTACTATAAGTATACCTATCATACTGCCGGCTGCCGTAGTATGCATACTTACTTTAAAAAAAATATTCAGCATGAAGATGACTATCACACCCCAAAAGGCGCCCAGCATTAACACCTTTAAAATAATCGGAACAACAATATGATAATTAGGTAGTGTTTCCATGCTATTAAATGTATGACTGGCCCAGAAATAAAATATCATTGTTGCAATTAAGGGAATGATACGATCCTTAGGGTCATGCATTAAAATACTCTTCACGAAACCAAGCGCCTTCATTAATAGTAAAGAAAGAAGCGGGAAAAAAATAGTTAACAAAACAACAGTAGCGATCCACCTATGATATTCCTTATTAGGAACGCCGGTAAAACTAACAGGCGCCAGCCAATGCAAAGCCAATAGCATATACAACGGCATAAATATCGGGTGCAGTATATAAGACAGAATAGTAGCTACTACTCTCAAAAATTTCGGTTGTGTTACTTGTTTTACTTCAGACATTTCAATTTGCACTTTTAAAAAAAACACCTCTCCCCCGTTGGGGGAGCTGGAGGGGGCTTTACTCAAGTATAGGGCTTAGCCAGCGTTTCATCTCATCCAGGCTCATACCTTTTCTCTTGGTATAGTCATGTAGTTGGTCATCTGTAATTTTGCCTATGCCAAAGTAGGTGCTCTGCGGGTGACTGAAGTACCAGCCACACACAGCTGCTCCCGGGTACATAGCTAATGACTCGGTGAGGGTGATACCTGCAACTTCGGTAGCGTTCAATATTTCGAAGAGTTTAATTTTTTCGGTATGATCGGGACAAGCAGGATAGCCCGGCGCAGGGCGTATACCCTGGTAAGTTTCTTTTACGAGTTCTGCAGTATCTAATGCTTCATCTTTTACATATCCCCAGTACTCTTTGCGTACTTTTTGGTGTAACACTTCTGCAAATGCCTCTGCCAGTCTGTCGGCCATTGCCTGCAGCATTATTTTATTATAATCATCGTATGCAGCCTGGAATTTTTGGATGTATGGTTCTATACCATGTATACTCACAGCAAAGGCGCCCATGTAATCAGAAGCCCCCTCCTGGCCTCCCCCAACGGGGGAGGAAGTGCTGTCGTAATTTTTCCTTTCTGCAAAAGGTAACGCATCCAACACTTCTTTTATTTCCTTTAATACATTATCTGTATCAACAATTATTTGGCTATTGCTAAACCTGATTACTTTATATCCCTTAGATTCTAACCATTCTGTTCTTTGTTGATCACTCTCAATATTCTCCGGTAATTGATGAATAAGGCCATCCACTTCAATAATTAATTTTTTAGCAAGACATACAAAATCAGCTATATAAGCCCCAATAATATGCTGTCTTCTAAAACTATAATTTTCAATCCCGTTGCTTCTTAGATATTGCCATAAAACATTTTCTGCTTCTGTAGGCTCTTTTCTCATCCGCGAAACAAATTCTTTCAATATAGGATATAACGACGGATTTGCTTCTGCATAAAATTCTTCATGCGAAACTTGTCCTCCCCAGTTGGGGGAGATAGAGGGGGCTTTGTTCGGGCATATAAAATCAGCCAGCGAAAAATTTGGTTGCCCTGCTGCTTTTTTAGATTGCTGTCTTAAAAATTCGAGTGTGGTTATTTCTCCACCATGTTCATTCTTTAATATAATGGTATCGGGTGCTATGCGGTCTGTATGCCAAAATCCTATTACACCACGCGCAGTCAGCCATTTTTCGTTTATTATTTTATCCAGCAGGGCATTCGCATCGTTGAATAGTTTAGTAGCTTCTTTACCCGCAAATTCGTCTTTAAGTATGTCAGGGTATTTGCCTTTCATCTCCCAGGCTATAAAGAAGGGTCCCCAGTCTATATAGTTCCGTATCTCTGCAAGATCATAATTATCAAATACTTTTGTTCCTGTAAATTGTGGCTTGGGTGCGGTGAAATTTGTCCAATCTATTTTTACGCCATTCTTCTGTGCGTCTGTCAGTGATATATATTGCTTGGTAGCGCGCTTGCTCGCAAAATCCTCGCGCAGTTTTTTGTATTCATCTGTCAGCCCTTCCAGGAAAGGTTTTTTCAATTCTTTGTTCAGCAGGTTACCCGCTACAGTTACACTACGGCTGGCATCGAGCACATGTACTACGCCCTCGTTTTATTCCGGCGATATTTTTACTGCTGTGTGCATACGCGATGTGGTAGCACCGCCTATCATCAGCGGCTGCTTCATGCCACGGCGCTTCATCTCTTTTGCTACATGCACCATTTCGTCCAGCGAGGGTGTTATCAATCCGCTTAATCCAATAATGTCATAATTTTCTTTTTGCGCCAGATCCAGTATTTTATCGGCAGGTACCATTACACCCATATCAGTTACATCATAGCCATTACAACCAAGTACCACGCCTACAATATTCTTACCGATGTCATGCACATCACCTTTTACTGTTGCCATGAGTATGCGTGCGGCACCGGCTGTTTCTTCATTTACTGTTCCTGCTTTTATATGGTCCAGGCGGCGTTGTTCTTTTTCTGCTTCTATATAGGGGGTAAGTATAGCCACGCTTTTCTTCATCACACGGGCACTCTTTACGACCTGTGGCAAAAACATTTTGCCACTGCCAAAAAGGTCGCCCACCACATTCATACCATCCATCAGCGGGCCTTCTATCACATCAAGTGGCCTTGCGTATTTTTGTCTTGCTTCTTCCGTATCCTGGTCTATAAAGTCTGTGATACCATTTACAAGTGCATGTTTCAATCTTTCTTCTACACTGGTACCGCGCCATGCATCATCAACTTTTATTTCTTTGCCTTTGGCTTTTACTGTTTCGGCAAAGGTTACCAATCTTTCTGTTGCATCTTCTCTCCTGTTCAGTACCACATCCTCACATAGTTCGCGCAGGTTGGGTTCTATCTCGTCATATACCTGCATCTGCCCTGCATTCACAATACCCATATCCATACCTGCTTTAATAGCATGGTATAAGAATACGGCATGCATGGCCTCACGCACCGTGTCATTACCCCTGAATGAGAAAGACACATTACTCACACCACCGCTTATTTTAGTAAGTGGCATTTTTTGTTTGATGATGCGTGTGGCTTCTATAAAATCAACCGCGTAATTATTATGTTCTTCTATTCCTGTAGCTATGGCAAAAATGTTCGGATCAAAGATGATATCCTCCGGGTGAAAGCCAACTTGCTCTGTTAGTATCTTATAAGCACGCTCACAGATGGTGATGCGGCGCTCCAAACTATCTGCCTGTCCTTTTTCATCAAAAGCCATTACTATTACCGACGCGCCATAACTGCGGCATATAAATGCCTGCTCTATAAATTTCTCCTCTCCTTCCTTCATAGAGATAGAGTTCACAATGCACTTACCCTGCACACATTTCAGGCCCGATTCTATAATGCTGAATTTTGAGGAGTCTATCATCACAGGTATCTTGGCAATATCCGGCTCTGCCTGCAGCAGGTTCAGAAAAGTGCTCATGGCCTTTTCTCCTTCCAGCAGGGCATCATCCATATTCACGTCCAGCACTTGTGCGCCGCTTTCCACCTGCTGGCGGGCCACGCTCAGTGCCTCTTCATACTTCCCCTCCCTTATCAGGCGGGCAAACTTCTTAGACCCTGTTACATTGGTACGCTCACCTATATTCAAAAAATTAGTTTCGGGCCGCACAACCAATGGCTCCAGGCCGCTGAGTCTTAAAAAGGGTTGAATATTTTGCAAAATCAAAAGTTAAAGGTCAAAACAAAAAAGTAGTAATAAGTCATTGATGACTATATTAAAGCGGTGCAAAGGTAGTAAGTAATGTGCTATTAAGAGGTATTTATAAAGGTTTGTTAAAGTATGTATAATTACATGTCCTAAAATACTATTTTCAGGGAATGTATAGTTCTTTGTGAAAAGATCAACTATGAAGAAAACCATTTTTTTAGTAGTTGTTTGTTTTACCACCCTCATTTTTACTAATTGCAAAAAAGGCAGTAGCAGCAGTGGTTGCTCAGGCACCTTTATCGCCCGGGGAGACACGGGCTTTATTGCACTACCCACAGCCTTTATCCCCAACGACACAGTCAACAACAAGCTGTTCCGTATTGTCAAACTAAGCGCCGATTCATTCGCGTCATTGAGCTTAAGTGTATATAAATTAAGCGGCACCCTCGTATTTCAAACTACACATGCCTACCAGGCCTGGGATGGCAAAGACCTTACAGGCAAGCTGTGCACCGATTATGAGTATTCAGTAAAATTGAAATACACTACCATGGGCGGCAAATCTGTTGACACATGCACCTTCCTATATATGCTTACTGTCGATAAAGTACATAATTGTTTAACGAACAGGAAGGCAGATGTTAACTCTTATACATTCGGTGACGGGTTCGATGCCTTTACTGGTGGCTTCCCGTACAATACATTTGAATACCCATATTGTCCTTAATACTATCTCACTCACATAAAAAAACGACCGGCTATCTGGCCGGTCGTTTTTTAAATATATTCCTTCATGCTGTTCTTTATCTTCCTTTTTCTGCACCTTTTCTTGTTTTTGGGTCTGCACCTGCTGTTGCGCATAAGATGGGGTGCAATAAGATCCGATAGCTAGTATAGCAATACCAATGTACTTTTTCATAACTTTTGTCAATTGATAAAATAACTGCTGTACTGGCATTTCACTGCTTACTGATTGTATACCAAATAGGCACTTGTTTGCTCCGAATAGTATAAGGTTCTAGACATAGGAGCATCAACATTCAACAATTCGTTTCTATATGAATAATAATAATTATCCTTTACAGTCAAATCACGTCTTTCAACAGGTTGTAACCATGACAGGGCCCAGGTATCCTTGTAAAAATTAGTGCTTGGTTCAAAATACCAATATACGCCCAACGTGACTTGCGCATTATGCGGATGATTCAAATAGTGTCTTTTCATTATTAGCATTACCTTTTTAGTATCTATATCATACTTCCAGTCACGGTAATAAGATAGGTTCATATTGAAAAGTGTATTAACAACTAAACATATTACTAATACTGTTTGTAGTATAGAACCAACTATATTTATTTTACTGGCTATTAACAGTTGGAGCAATAGTAACACCTGTATGATAAATAACGGAAAGAGAAATAAAGCAAACCTTTCTATGAAAAAATCAGTTCCCAAAACAATATGTTGTATCTCCATTTCCGAAAAAATAATTAGCAATATGCTATTAATTGATATGAGGTAGCGGTATTTTATAAGCATGCGGGCACCCTGCTTCATGTATTGCACTATCCAAAACAAGAATGTTATTATGATAAGGGTGAATAATAGCCAACTGGCACAAACAACAAAAATTGCAGGTAAGCTTATATTATAAAGCGCAGAGGTAATAAGTGAAGATATAGTATTTGCTACAAGGCCTGATTTACCGCCAAAATCGAGCATATGTGGGCCTGATATTTTGCGAATTGGTTCCCATAGAATTAATGTTGTAGCTATAGCAAAACTGATATTTATTGCATTCTTCCTGAAAAAGACTGATACTGTAAATCGTTTGCCTGAGGATATATAGCTATTTAGAAGAAAGACATTATATATAACCAACACCGCTACATAAAAATCAATCAGGGCAAAGTTGCTGTATATTGCCAACATAGCTGCAAGATTGAATAAAAGAATGTCTTGCCATTTACTACTTTCAATGGCACACAGAAAGTAGTATATACACATTATCATACAGCTAATAGAAAGGCCATACCCTCTCGCCAGCCCAAAAAAATCTATCAAATAAGGATTTGCCAATAGCAATATGAACCCGGGTAAATAAAAGGTAGGAATTATTTTCTTAACCAGTTTGTAGGCAAAAAAGAGATAAACTAATAGTGCTATTAAGTTTGGTATTCTTAATGCCCATTCTTGAGCGCCAAACAACGTAGCTGCAATTTTCATTAAAATGGTATTGAGAATATGATTGTTTGTATAAGGCTCATTATATGCTACTATTGAAGCATAATCCATCTTTACATAATGCAGGTAGGTAATACTTTCATCATGCGTAAATGATGTAACCGCACTTTTATAACAAACAGCAACAAACAATATTGCACTTAAAATAAAAATGATCTTATCCTGGAATTTTCTGATCATTAAAAAAAACATAAAGAATATCTTTTAAAAGTAGTAATTGTTTTTTGTAAACAGGAATATGCAAATCTATTGGGTAATTTATTAGTGTAATTACAAAAATTTAATGAGGGCGGGAATAAATTGATCGCCCGATAATTTATTCCTGATATAACTCTATAAGCCGGTTGGTATGGTGGTTCTTTTAGATTGATTGATAGTATATACAATATCCAATAAGTCATCTTCGGATTGATTAATATACTGATCATATACAATGTTCACTTTTAAAATAGACATAAAAAAATAAAAACTCACATAAAAAAACGACCGGCTATCTGGCCGGTCGTTTTTTAAATATATTCCTTCATGCTGCTACAAAAATAAAAGCAAAAACTATTTTTCCTTTTTCTCTTCGCTTACAGTTCTTTGCTTAGCATTTGATTTTCTTTGTTTTTTATGCATTTTGCGCTCTTTCCTGTCCGCCTTATTCTGCTGTTTATCTCCTTTCATTTGTGTTGCATCTATTTCATGCTGTTCTTTATCTTCCTTTTTCTGCACCTTTTCTTGTTTTTGGGTCTGCACCTGCTGTTGCGCATAAGATGGGGTGCAATAAGATCCGATAGCAATTATAGCAATACCAATGTACTTTTTCATAACTTTTGTCAATTGATAAAATAACTGCTGTACTGGCATTTCACTGCTTGTTAGGTACAGCTTTGTTTTAGCATATCCTTTAGAATATCCCTGTTATTACATCATATACACAGATACAACAACCGTGCTACCAAAATGATTTAATGGTATTTATTAAACTACATACATATTTCTGCTCATTCAGTACTGTATTTCATCCAATATCCATTAAACAAAAGAACATATCCACAAAATTCTCTTTTTCTCGAAGGTCTTGCTGCTCAATACTTTTAGCTTTTGAATTTTGACTTTTGACTTTAAAATGTGGCTATCTTCTTTTTTCAATTCAAATTTTCCGTTTCACCTTTGTACCCGTTTTGAACAATTTTCAAAGCCAAAAAATGACAACAATTTCATTAAACCATGCCCCGCAATATCTCTCCCCCGTTGGGGGAGCCGGAGGGGGCCAACACATCACTATGACAAACGAACAACAACAAGCACGCGAACTCTATTTCCAGTCAGGTCTTACCCAGGCTCAAATAGCAGAACAGGTAAATGTCTCAGGCAAAACAATTTCAACATGGGTCAATGAAGGCAAATGGAACCGCCTCAGGGCAGCATTAGAAGTTACACCTGCCATGATGATAGAAAAACTCTACCTCGAACTGGCAGAGATCAACCAGGCAATAGATAGTCGCGCTCCGGGTCAGCGCTTTGCCCTGCCTGTCGAAGCAGAAACACGCAGAAAGATACTCACGTCTATACGCTACATCAAAGAGCAGCAATCCGCAGGAGCCAATCTCGAAATACTCGTCAACTTCATCGAGTTTTTAAAAGACTTCGATCGCGATATACTCATCCCTGTCACGCGCGCTGCCGATTATTATTTACGAAACGAAAAAGAACTTGGCAAGAAAAACTTGGCCCATCCCTACGATGTGCAGATCAATACTATTCCACCAATTGATGACTTCCCAATTCAAAAGCAACCGCCACAGCCCGTTGTGAAAAACCCCGTTATAAAAAACAATAACACATTAGATGATATAGACTACACAGGTATGCCACGCGATCTGCGCAATGCCATGAAAGAATGGAATGAGTTTGCAAAGAACTTACTTGATAAAAAATGATTATTACTTAATATTACCTGTTTATTACCCGTTCTTACCTTTACTTACCTTTTTATTACCACTAATTACCCGTTATTTTCCGGTTATTACCTTACAAAAAACATCAATATCCGCCACAGGCAAGCATTTCAAAACACACTATCCACATTTAACCACTTTTTCTGAAATTTACATAGCCATGGAAGAGACAGCACAACACCTTATAGCAACCGTGCAACAAGCTTTAGCCTTATTGCAAGAGATATCCGACTCAGAAGCATCTGTAAAGCCGGCACAGGGCAAATGGAGCCATAAAGAAATAATAGGGCACCTGGTAGACTCAGCCAATAATAACGTACAAAAATTTGTAAGGACTATCTTACATGATGGTGTACATATGCCACCTTACGAACAGGATAGCTGGGTAAGCAGCCAACACTATAACGAGGAATACTGGAAGCAATTATTATCAATATGGGAATACAATAATTATCACATAGCCCATATTATGCAGCACGTACCCGCGTCAGTTTATGGGCATAAAATATTTATTGGGGGCAAGGGGCCTTATACGCTTGAGTTCATTGTGAAGGATTATAATGAGCATTTAAAACATCACCTGAAACAGGTATTGCCCGACCATCCTTTCCTGGCGAATAATTTTGAGATGATGTATTAAGGCTTGTCAGTTGTTTCCTTGGCTTTATGTTTAAAGGGCTTAAAATATTTCATCACAGACACACCAAAGAAGGTAACATTGCTGGCCGTAACTCTTCCGCTATAATAATACTGGCCAAAAATGATATTGTAGTGTATAAGCGGACTGTAGGCATACTCAATGGTAGAGGATAGCTCGGTCATCAGGTTTTCTTCCGCATTAAAGATCACGCCTATACCCGCGGTAAATGTATTGGTAAACTTGCCTTGCTGAAAGATATTGAGGTTGGGCCTGAACTCAATGTAATTAGTAGTATCCAACCCATCTTTCTTGCCCAGGCTGGTCTTTCCGATGTCAAACCCCGCGCTAAACACATCGTACTGCATACCGAACTCTAAAGACAGGTTAGCTTTCTCTGCCAATGTGCCTGCGGAATTAGTGACACTTGGATTGAAGGCAACATATAATTGAGCGCTGGCGCCTGTTGTAATTGCTATAAAAACTAAAAACAGTGTTATGACCCTCATAGAAATATCTAAGATACTACAACAAATGAAAAATCATATTACACAACAAGCTAACCATATATGGCATTACGAACAAAAGGCGGCTGAACGTTTTCAGCCGCCTTGATATTTCCACGGTGACAGGTATTATTTAGCAGGTGCGGGTACCGGCTCTTTATCTTTGCAGCTACAGCCTACTTCATTGCAGTCGCATATAGAGCAGTTAGATACTTTGGGTTCGGCCATAATGTTGTGCGTACGGATGCAATATTCAGTACTGAAGACAATGCCCGGCTTATAGCCCGGTAATACCTTCAGGCTTTTGATGAGTTCATCAACCTTTGCCTTTTCAGCAGCAATTACATTAAGTAATATTGCTTTGGCCGATAGTTGTTCTTCAGTCAGCTCTTTGAAAGGGCGCGCGTCAGTGGCAGCATATAGTACCTTTGCGTTTTGGGTGGCCACTTCTAAGTGTGGCGCGTTTTGCACTGTAGCAGATGCGAGCACAAGTGTGCGTGGGGCATTCACAGCTGTAGCGGCTACTGAAGCAGGTATTGTAGGTACTGGTTGTATCTGTTGCAGATTGTTAGGCAATACCTTTGTATAGTATGGCAATTGTGCGGTAAATACATCAGGCAATGCGTTGATGATGTCGTAAGTTATTTTTACAAGGCTTACCTGGTAAGTGTATTTCTTGTTCAGTTGTTTGAAGAAGAAAGTAACTACACGGCAAGGGTTAGGGTTGGTTATTTTCCTTAATGAACGGTATTGGTTGTCTATCTCTGTTTTTGTATCTACCGCTATGTCATATTTAGAGCTCACCTTAGCCGCTGTTTTCTTTACTACTTCGTTGAAGAAGTTTTCATCAAGGCCAAAGCTTTGTGAAGCGCTGGCGCTTGCACTGGCGCCTATACCAAAGAAACTAAAACCACCGCCTGCGGATTCTGAGAAGTTGAAATCCTGGCTGGCACTGAGCTCTGAGCGCATAGTGCTTTGTACTTCTGATTCAAATTCACTTTCTACAGACCTTTCTTCATGCAGGGCTTTAGAATACTTCTCCCTGCGAATGATCTCTACTTCCTGCTCTTCTTTTGGCAGCAGGCTAAAAGCATTGATAAGGTCGCCGGGCGCAAAGCCTGAGAAACAGGTTTTGGTTTCGTAGGTTCTTGTTACGATCAACCTAAACTGGCCGATGGTGTAAGTCTGGTGTGTTTGGAAACTGGTAAACCGGCAGCTATCACATGCGTCTACCATTTTTGTTTCCAGGTCGTACTGACAATTATCTAATTTCATAAAAAGCTATTTATTCTCTCGCTTACTCTTTTCCCTTTTCAGCTTACGGGTGCCTACTCTTTTATAAGGATTTTTGGCTTCCTCCCGGTACTCCGTATTGGTTCGGATACCGATGCAAAGGTTGGACGTACAGAGCCGCAAGACAAGGTGCGTGTGACTGTAAAAGGGACGCATAAGAACGGTATTAAATACCGTTATATGACGGGGGATAAGGGAAAAAGCACATATAAATGACTTATGAGATAGAGTATCAATGATAGACGGAGCATATTGCTCATGAGAGTATAATGCCGCAAGCTCAGTTTATACCTGACAAATCATAATTGTTTCAGCTATGTTTGACCTGAAAGAAAAATGCCTTTCAGGTTTTAGGCTGAAAGGCTTGTCTGTTGTGGTGGTGCGGGAGGGAATTGAACCCCCGACACAAGGATTTTCAGTCCTTTGCTCTACCAACTGAGCTACCGCACCGTTTTTTAAACGAGGTGCAAAAATAGAATTAATAGGGGATTTTCCAAAAAGATTTCGTGCTTATCAGTTGCTAAATATATTCATATATGTTATTCTTAATTCAGCTTTTCAAATTTACTTTTACCCTATGAGCCTGCAGGAATGGATAATGCTGTTTACAGAACAAATAAAAGAAACGCCGCCACTGGAATGGATAGCGGTGGCTGCAAGCGTGGCAGAGGTGCTGCTGGCATGGCGCAATAATGTGCTGCTATACCCGGCGGGTATCATCAGCACCGCCTTATTTATATATATACTATTTAATGCCGGGCTATATGCAGAGGCAGTGCTGAGTGTGTATTATTTTGTAATGAGTGTGTATGGGTGGGTGCATTGGCTGCGCAAAAAGAATGAGCCGCCGCTGGCTATCAGCTATACCACAAGAAAAGAATGGCAGATAGCTACCGGTATCATTGTAATAAGTATGGCACTGTTCTATAGCATCATAGAACTGTACCTGCACAAGTATAATAATACTTATATAGCGTTGTGGGATGCTTTTGTATCTGCTACCGCATGGGCGGGTATGTGGCTGCTGGCAAGGCGCAAAATAGAGAATTGGGTAGTGCTGAATGTGTCGAACCTGTTTGCAATACCCTTATTGCTATATAAAAAATTGCCTTTAACTTCATGCCTCACCCTATTCTTATTTATAGTAGCAATCTTCGGATACCTGGAATGGAAAAAATTGTATCGCGCAGCACAGCCAAGGGCTTTCTGAGTTTTATATTCATATGCTTGTTTCAATATGCTGATGCGCAGCATATTGATATCAATTGGCTGCGCAGCATTAATAAACCTAAGAGTGATGCACTGAGCGGCACTATGCAGGCGGTGAGTAATAGCGCTTATGTAGTAACAGCAGGGGTGCCTTTTACGCAATTAGTGGCTGGCTATATAAAACATGATACGACACTAATAGAGAACGGATGGATAACGGGTGCGGGCCTTGGGGTAGATCTTTTTATAACCTTAGGATTGAAATATGCTATACACCGCCCGAGGCCGCATACTACTTACCCCGATATTATTGCTTATGAAAGCGAAACGAGCTTGTCATTCCCATCTGGGCATACATCGGCTGCATTTGCAGTAGCTACCTCGCTGAGCCTTGAATATAAAAAATGGTATGTTGCAGTACCTGCATATGCATGGGCAGGCACAGTAGGTTATTCAAGAATGTATTTGGGTATGCACTACCCGAGTGATGTATTGGTGGGTGCTTTAGTGGGTAGCGGTTCTGCATGGATCACATATAAGGGTACTGCATGGCTGCAACATCGTGGTAAACTAAAAGGAGGGCTTTGTAAATGGATATTAAGAAAATAGCCGTAATTGGTCCGGAATCGACAGGGAAAAGCACGCTGAGCGAGGCGTTGGCCAAGCATTTACATACGGTTTGGGTACCTGAATATGCACGCGCTTATTTAGATAGTTTGCACCGGCCTTATGCAGAAGAAGACCTGCTGATAATGGCACAGGGGCAACTGCAATATGAAGATGCGCTGGCACACCAGGCCAATGAATACCTGGTATGCGACACTGACCTGCATGTGATAAAAGTATGGAGCGAGCATAAATACCATCGCTGCAATACATGGATAGACCTGCAAATAACCAAAAGAAAATATGACCTGTACCTGCTCACCTATATAGATACTACCTGGGAACCCGATAGCCAACGCGAACACCCGGAGCCTGCAATGCGTGAACATTTTTATAACCTGTATCTTGATATTGTGAGGAATAGTGGTGTGCCCTGGGCAGATATAAGAGGCAGCCATGAGCAAAGGCTGCAAACAGCATTGCAAGCCATCAACTCACTGATATAATTTGTAATTTTATAGAAAGTAATTATCTCCCATGCTATTAAGCATTCACCCTGATAATCCGCAGGCAAGAAATATTACCACTGTGGTAAACTACCTGAAAAACGGGGGGGTGATCATATATCCTACTGATACGATATACGGCTTGGGTTGCCATATATATAATACCGAAGCAATAACACGCATATGCAGGATAAAAGGTATTGACCCAAGAAAAGCGCAATTCTCTTTTGTATGCTCCGACCTGAGCCATATCAGTGAATATACCAAGAGTATCGATACGCCGGTATTCAGGCTGCTGAAGCGGGCATTACCGGGGCCTTATACTTTTATATTAGAGGCGAGCAAATTGGTGCCGAAATTTTTGCAAGCGAAAAAAAACACAGTAGGTATACGCGTACCTGACAATAAGATATGCCACGCTATTGTGAAAGAATTAGGACATCCCATAATGAGCGTATCGTTGCCAATGGAAGGAGAGGTAGAATATTTTACAGACCCTGAGGTGATGGAAGAGATATTTGGTGATGTAGTAGATGTAGTAATAGACGGAGGGCATGGAGGCATTATCCCCTCAACTGTGATTGATTGCACAGAAGGTGTACCCACACTGATAAGAGAAGGCGCCGGTGATTGGGAAAATTTAATTGGTAAATAAAATATGCTCAATTTATTTTTGCAGTATGTATTCTAAACAGGACGAACAGCGCTTGTATAAACAGGCAAAGACATTATTAGAAAAGAAAGGGGCTGATAAAGAGGATATAGACCTGCTGCGCGAGGTGATCAATTTTGCTGACCGTAAATATTATGTGCAGGACAATCCGGTGCTGTCTGATGCGGAATATGATAACCTGTTTAAAAAACTAAAAGCACTTGAAGAAAAACATCCTGAACTGGTAACAGGCGACTCGCCTACGCAACGCATAGCGGTGGGACTGAGTGAAAAATTTCCACCTGTGAATCACCTGGTGCCCATGCTGAGCCTGGATAACACTTATAATGCAGACGACCTGGTAGATTGGGACCGGCGCTGCCATGAGCTGGCAGATAATGCGGAAATAGAATATTGTGTAGAGCCTAAGTATGATGGTGCGGGTATATCATTGATATATGAGCATGACAGCCTGGTGCGTGGCGCCACACGTGGCGATGGTGTGATGGGCGAAGAAATTACTATTAATATAAAACAGATAAAAGCCATTCCGCTCTCTGCTCAATTTGCAAATGGCGGTGTGAACCAGGTGGAGATAAGGGGTGAGGTGGTGATACATAAAAAAGCATTTGACGAATTTAATAAAGAGCGATTGGCAGATGGGTTGGAACCATTAGCCAATCCACGCAATGCCGCATCGGGTACACTGCGTATACTGGACCCGAGAGAAGTAACAAAACGAAGGCTCACAGCTATACTCTATCATGTGAGTTATTATACGCAGGAGAGAAAACATGCTAAAACAAAAGCATTAGATACGCATTATGGCACCATACAATGGCTGCACCAAATGGGATTTCCTACGCCGGCAAATGAAATGCAAGTGTTTAAAAAAATAGAGGACGTTGTAAGCTTTTGTCATGAATTTGAAAAAAGAAGAGATACGCTTCCGTTTGAAGTGGATGGGCTTGTAATAAAGGTGAACAGCATTGCCATGCAGGAAGAGATGGGCAGCACTACGCATCACCCGCGCTGGGCTGTGGCTTATAAATTTAAAGCAAGGCAGGCGACAAGTAAATTGATCGCTGTTGAATTTCAAGTGGGCAGAACCGGGGCTGTAACGCCTGTTGCCAAGATAGAACCGGTGCCTATTGGTGGTGTAACCGTAACATCTATTTCACTCTTCAATGAAGATGTAGTACGTGAAAAAGACCTGCACATTGGCGACACCGTACTGGTAGAAAGAGCGGGCGATGTGATACCCTATATAGTGAAGTCACTTGCTGATCTGCGTGATGGCAGCGAACAAAAAATTCATTTTCCTAAAGAATGTCCTGTTTGTAAAACAGCATTAAAGAAAGAAGAGGGCGAGGCTGTGTGGCGTTGTAATAACATTAATTGCCCTGCACAAGTGGTAGAACGCATCATGCACTTTGCCAGTAAGGATGCGATGGATATACGCAACCTGGGTGGCGCCAATATTCAAAAATTCTATACCCTTCACCTGCTTACTACTATACCCGGCATCTATCAGCTGGATTGGGAGCAGATACGGGCATTGGGTGGTTTTGGAGAAAAGTCTATTACTAATTTGCAACAGGCTATAGAGAATTCTAAACAGCAGCCTTTGCATAGAGTTATTTATGGTTTAGGTATTCGCTTTGTGGGTGAGACAACAGCAAAAACACTCGCTAATGCGGTGACACATCTTACTGATTTTTATGACTGGGAAGAAGAAAAACTATGTACACTGGAAGATGTAGGGCCGAAGGTAGCAGGAGCGGTTGTAGCATTCTTTAAAAACAATGCTAACCGTGAAATGATACAGGCGCTGGAAAAAGCAGGTGTGAACCTTACCAATGCACATAGCAACAAGAAAGAGAATAGTGGAGAGCTGGCGGGTAAAAGCTTTTTATTTACAGGCACATTAACACAACTAAAACGCAGCGATGCAGAGGCCATAGTAGAAGAAAAAGGTGGAACAATACTGGGCGGTGTAAGCAGTAAACTAAACTACCTGGTGGTGGGCGAAGATGCAGGTTCTAAGCTGGAGAAGGCAAAGAAGCTAGGCACTGTAACGATACTTACTGAAGATGAGTTTTTGAAGCTGGTGCAATAGGCCTTTAACCGGTTACCCTACGAACAAACCAAAAAATAATATAACAAATGCGATCACCAGCACAAGTAATGCCACATCAATAATGCCCAGGATAAAACCGGCGTTGGCTAAAGAATAATCATCATCTTTATTATGCATAGCCTTGCTACCCAAAATAATAGCGACAATACCCAATGGATATAGCCCTGTAACAAGACCAACAAGGCCAAGAATAAAGGCTATCATTCCATTATTTGAATGCTTGGCATTATGAGGCGCTATACTTGTGGTTATCTTATTTGTTTCGGTTGTGTAATGAGCGGGTGCATGAATAGGGAATGCAGCATAGTTAGTGGTAGTGGTAAACAGGCCTACTGCAAAAATGATAAAGGATAA
>Ga0207152_1108_pt2 | contig 17714 bp, 20 predicted proteins | sample Alteio_BWMinHeat_30_FD_153590 | JGI IMG/M metagenome (GOLD analysis project Ga0207152, IMG submission 153590) | Enriched cells from forest soil in Barre Woods Harvard Forest LTER site, Petersham, Massachusetts, United States -... | ecosystem: Environmental > Terrestrial > Soil > Temperate forest >... | reverse complement strand
TGACCGATCGCATTCTGGGACTGCTGACTGACCTTTACATCAAACGGAGATGCCAGAAAATCAGCGCCGCCATCAATTGCGAATTTCTGCTTAAGGACAAAAGTTCGATCGTACTCAGCTCCCAACGTTAAGCTGGAATCGAACGTTATATCCCGGTTGGCCAGCACGGTCCCACCAGGTCCTATGAGGCTCGCGCCAGGGGACAGGGTTTGGCTTGGCGTTACAATCCCTCCAATCACAAGCCCGACTTCATTCTTTTCCTGTGCCAGAGCTGGGACGGACAAAAAAGCAACTGCCATGATGAGCCCGATTAACCTCTTGAGCTTATTCTTCTGCGCTTTCTCCGGTGACACGGCACCGTCCGACGCAGTTACGAAGAGCTTCAGTGCTTGCATAATAGGTTCTCCATCAAGGATGGAATTCACTTGAAATATCCCCCTCAGAACACTTTCTCGATTGCCTGATGAATCGTAATTGCGCATGACCGGGCTCCAGGCAATTCGAAGCCCATTAGTGTGGTGAGGGAGTTCCGGCATGGAAAGGTGCGGGACCTGCACTCTGAACTCCCTCTGGATATCCCCGAGAACGACGATCTAGTTGCTTCCGGAACTTGTTGAACCGGACCCGTTGTCGTGTGGTCTCGCTGCGGCTTCCAGGATCTCCGAGCGGGATACGGGGATGTTGTAAACGTCGTGTGATGTCTGAATTCTGCTCAGGAAGTGCACTTCCCCAACTCGCTCGAAACTCACTTGAGGCTTGTCAGCAGAGGTGTCTTCGGTCTCGATAGGATGGACAAACACACTCTTACCAGTCTCACGGTTGCTGAGGATGACTCCCTCATTTTTCTCATTCGAAAAACGGCTTACGGTGTACGTGCCTGCGGGAAGCGTCTTGCCACTGACCACAAACTCGAATGGGAGTGTTACAACAATCTCGCCTCGAATCTGAGCTTGTGCAGCGACACCCACTCCAAGAAAGCAAATGAGTGTGAACAGAATGCTCGCATACTTCTTCATAGTTTCTCCTTTTGAACGTTTGGGCTCTCGTTGCTGATCCGTGCGGCGCGCATCTTTCATTCCGCAAGAGGGGCGTTTAGCATCCGTTTCAACAATCATCCTCAAAACGTGTACAGACAGTGAGATGGGTTTGTTGCCGCAAAGTTTCCAGAATTCGGCGTAACAAACTTGTCGGTCGCCACTGGGCCGCAGAGAGATCGTGGTAATGCCATACCAGAACTGAGATGGAGGGACTTCCGTGATTTCGAAATCGGTGTGAAACCTTTGGGCAGCTCGAGAATCTCACTGGACTGGCGAATCTTCGGCCTTGAGGACTGAACGCGATCTAAGACCTCCCCCTTGGAGGGGCCTCTCGTACTTTGAAGTGCGCCTTATTACAAAACTCTCCGTGCTAGGAGCACCGAATGGCAGACGTAAAGCTCGTAGTTATGTACCCGCACCCCAAGGATGTTGATGCGTTCGAGAAAATCTATCAGACGGAACACGTGCCGTTGGCAGTCGCAAGACTTGGTGGCAAGAGCAAGATGGTCGCGACCAAGGTACTGGGTTCACCTCAAGGGACTCCCCCTTTTTACCGCATTGCAGAGGTTTACTTTCCTTCGATGCAGGCTCTGGAAGCGTGCGCTGCTTCGGAAGGCGGGAAAGAGGCCCTGGCACACGCGGTGAAGATTTCTTCCGGGGGGAACACCAATCTTTTTGGTGGCCGAGGAGGAGACGTTTACGTTTTCGCAAAAAGCAAACGCTTAGGGGAGAAACATCATGCGTTTCAGGTTGCTAATTCCGGCATTGTTCGCATTTTCGATTCTGGCGATACTCTCACTTCGACATGCTCATGCTGCGGGCACGGCAGCGCGGCAAGCCATTGATGACACTTCCCGCGCTCCCGTGCTAGTCGAATTGTTTACGTCCGAGGGCTGTTCCAGCTGCCCTCCCGCCGATGCCCTGTTAGAAAGGCTGGACCGCTCCCAGCCGGTAAACGGCACGGAGCTGATCGTCCTGAGTGAACATGTGGACTATTGGAACGATATCGGATGGAAGGATCCCTTCTCCTCGCACGAATACAGCGAAAGGCAAAGCGCCTACGCGGGTCACTTTGGCCTCGGGAGCATTTACACCCCGCAGATGGTCGTTGACGGACACATTGAACTCGTCGGCAGCGACGCACGACGAGCGATCCAGGCCGTCGAGAGCGCAACGAACGCGCCAAAGACACAGTTGAGTCTTTCTGCGATTCGTTTCGACGGCGCCAATAAGGTTAGCTTGCATCTCGAGGCAGGCCCTCTGCCTTCCTCTGTTTCTGTGAAGTCAGCGAATCTTTTCTTGGCGATAGCTGATGATAGCGATGAATCACATGTGAGCCGCGGAGAGAACGCGGGTAGAACTTTGAAACACGTTGCAGTCTTACGGGAACTTGTTCCCGTCGGAACAGTGGGAAGAACTGACAGATTCTCCCGGGACATCACGGTTCGTCTCAGTAACCGGACTCAAGGAAGCCTGAGGATCCTGGCAATCATCCAGGAACCAGCTGTGGGAAGAGTCCTCGGAGTGGGCTTGGCTCGACTTTCGAATTAGCTTCGCTCATGGAACGTAAGGAACGAAATCGATACAGGAGCAAAGATGAGACTTACCGCCGCCATCCTATTCTTTCTCGGACTGCTTGCAGTTCCGAGTGGCCAAGAGAATCCAGACACTAATCACGTGCCTATCCCTTCTGTTGGTCTGGAGATCGGTCAGCAAGCACCGGCATTTACGCTCCCCGACCAGTTCGGGCATGAACAGTCCAACGAGACGCTCAAGGGGTCAAAGGGCACAGTCCTCCTCTTCTTCCGCTCTGCCGATTGGTGACCCTTTTGCAAAGCGCAGCTCGTGCAGCTGCAAAGCGCAAAACAAAGATTCGAGGCGCAGGGACTTAGGCTGGCGGCGATTAGCTACGATAGTCCGGCCATTCTGAAAGACTTCGCCGAGCGGCACAAAATCGAGTTTCCGCTCTTGGCCGATCCTAATTCCGAAATCATTCGTAGGTTCAACGTGCTCAACACGGAAGCGAAGGGAATGACCAAAGGAATGGCCTACCCCGGATTCTTCTACGTCGACGCTAGCGGTGTTGTTCGCGAAAAGTATTTCACAGCGAAGTACACGGATCGATTGACGGCAAATAATGTTATTGCAAAACTCTTCCCGGAGTTGAGCGCGGAAGTGAGCCAGAGCGTCGAAGCGGCCCATCTCCGCCTCACACTCGCACAATCGGATCGCAGCGTCATCCCCGGTGGCAGGGTCAGCCTGATTGCCGAAATCGAGCTTCCTCCGGATGTACACGTCTATTCTCCCGGTGTGCAGGGTTATAGGCCGATTCAGCTCACCTTGCAGGAGATTCCAGGAATCGAGTTCCAGCCTGTCATGTACCCGAGCTCCAAGATGCTCTACTTGGAAGCCATCCAGGAACATGTCCCGGTCTTCGAGGGAAAGTTTCGCATCACTCAGGATCTCACGGTAATTCCGTCCCGAACTTCGGATGCAGTCCGCTCTTTGTTTTCGCGCAGTAGGACCATTCCCATTACCGGGGACCTACAGTATCAGGCCTGTGACAAAACGATTTGCTACCCTCCGACGTCGGTGCCTTTGCGATGGGAGGTACAGGTTCTTCCCCTTGACCTCAAACGATCTCCGGAGGCCATTCAGCACAAGTAGCCGATCGAACGATGGAACTGAGTCGATTCTTGAGTGTTAGAAGGAGAAAGCTATGAGTGGTGTCGTTTATGTCTCGAAGTCGCGTATCGAACGAAAGCAGGGACCTCTCCGCATCGCCCACTTGCCCGGCGAGTCACAGCCGGTGACTTTCAGCGTCCACGGAGCCATTGCTGAGCACTACAAAGTTGACCCCGCAAAGTTGAAAGAGTCGCACTCCTCGACCATTGACTACGTGATTTCCGCAACCGCGGGTTGAATGATGGGTACCTTCGGAGGTGCGCTGGAAGCGCGCCAAATCGATGCCAGCAATGGAAAGTTGACCGCGGATGTGACCGGAGAGGTAGAAGCGGAGGAGGGTGTATTGGTCATCCGCCGGATTCACGTCGCCATGCACCTTGTAGCGCCACAAAATGCAAAGGAGACGGTGGAGCGGGTGCATGGCATTTACGCGATGCACTGCCCGCTCTATCGCACGCTACACAAGGCCATCGAACTCACGTCTTCTGTCGAGCTCGCGACGCCCGTGTCCTAGCGGCTCGAATTTCAATGGGGAGCAGTGCTAAGTAAATGCTTTCGAGGTGAGGCGGCTTGAAGCACGCCATTCTGGGAGCGGGTGCAGTCGGTGGAATGATCGGAGCGGCTCTCGCTCACGAAGGTCACCACGTCACGGTGCTCGTGCGCCCCGAATCCCTCGCCCGTCATCCCAGCCAGCTCTGCCTTGAGAGACCCTCAGGTAAGATCGAGGCGCCGATCCGGCTCGATACAAAACTAAGTACGGATGTGGATGTGCTCTGGATAACCGTCAAGGCACACCAACTCGTTCCCGCGCTGAAGGCGATTCCATCCCATGGTCCCCGAATTGCCACGATCGTTCCGCTGCTGAACGGGATGGAACATGTCAAACTGCTGCGCTCCCGTTTCGATTACGACCGCGTTGTACCGGCGACGATCTCCGTCGAGTCCGAGCGCCTCGCGCCTGGTCGCGTCGTCCAGCGCTCTTCCTTTGTCCGCTTGGCACTTTCAGCCACAGGAGAACACAAATTGGAGAGCGTTGCCGCACGGCTTCGGCAGGCGGGGTTTTCCTGTGAATTTCAAGTCAACGAGAAAACCATGCTCTGGAGCAAGCTCGCTTTCCTGGCACCATTCGCTCTTTCAGGGACAGCGAGCGACAAGGACAAGCAGGGGATCTTCGACGACCCGCCGTGGCGAGGCCGGCTCGAATGCGCCGTAGGTGAGGCCTGCGCCGTTGCTGCTGCAGACGGAGCGGCTGTCGATCGAGAAAAGATCCTCGCCACGCTCGAATCATTACCTGCAGCTATGCGAACCTCCATGCAGAAGGACGTCTCAGCTGGCCGTATGCCGGAGCTCGACGCAATCGGCGGCCCGATCATTCGCGCTGGACGGCAACATGGACTCGACGTGCCCACAACTCGCGAACTGGTTGCCAGAATCGAAGAACGCTTGAACAAACGATTCCCCCAAGATACGAGCCCCGTCTGTATATCAAAGAAAACAAGGTAAATACGCGCACTCTCCAGCCGGACAACTCCGGACTGAGTAGTTCTTGGCCGTACGTGTGTCTCATCTCCAGAAACCTTTCGGCGAGCCGCGAATCACACTTCCGGGTGCAATTTTTGGCAAGTCATTGAGCCCCTTTGGGATCACTTCATTTGCACTACCGGGCGCTAATGGAGCTGGAGAGGGAGGCCCGGCCCGGGATTGCGTTAAGAGAAAAGCCTGCGTAATCGCAATCTCGGTCTTTATCGAGACTTCGGCCCTCTAACGGTAGTAACCGCTCGGGTAGCAAATCGGTTTCTGCGTTCATTTATGAACACGGCCATGCCCGCAAACTCGCAGTTGCCCACCAACGAGGCGGAGCTCATAAAGAGCGTCTGCGACGGAAAGCGCGAGGCTTTCTACGAATTGCTGCGGCCCTATGAGCGCATGGTTTACGCGACCGCCATGTCGGTTGTGAAGAATCCTGCCGACGCGGAGGAGGTCGCACAGGAAGCCGTCCTGAAGGCCTTTGCGAATCTCGCGAGTTTCCGGTCTGAATCAAAGTTCAGCACTTGGATGTTGCAAATTACCTACAACGAAGCAAAGATGAAATTGAGGAAGGCCCGTTCGCACCTGTACGAGTCCCTTGACGACCAACAGCAAACTGAAGAAGGAGACTATTACCCAAGGGACTTTGCGGATTGGCGGCCCATCCCTTGCGAATTACTGGAAGAAAGTGAGACGCGCCAAGCGATACAAAACGCTATCGCTTCGCTCAGCCCTTGTTATCGCGAAGTGTTGATTCTAAGGGATCTCCAGAATTTGAGCATCAAAGAGACGATGATTATTCTTGGCGTTTCGAAAGCAACCGTGAAAACCCGACTTCATCGGGCGCGCTTGCTATTGAGAGACACCCTGGCTCCTGGAATGGACGGCTCCTGGATAAAGGGACAAGACTATCGGAAGGTCAGGCGATGGTGAAAAAAAGAAGAAGGGTCCAATGGCGCTAATTGAAATTAGCTGTTTCGAAGTCTGGCGGGAGATCTCCAACTACCTCGATCAGGAGATCACTCCTGAGATGCGCGAGAGGATGGAAGCACACTTCAAAACTTGCGCGCACTGCAATGCTGTCCTGGATGGCACCAGAAATGTTGTGGGTCTGGTTGGCGATGGAAGGCTGTTTCAGATGCCGGAGGGTTTCAACAAGCGTCTGTATAAAAAGATTCAGGATGCTCCGTAACTTTGTGCTTCGAGCCCTAGAGTGTGCTCCGCCTGGAATGGGTCCGCCACATCTTGGTTATCCATGTACATCCGTAACTTCCACTTTCCTTCTTTGTTTCTCCACCATATGTCCACATAGCGATCCCTGCGATGGGTTGGTTGACCGCCGTCCTTAGGAGTAAGGGTTAACTCATGCCACCCGTAGTCATAGGCCATGTCTCCCTGAAGGCGAATCTCGATAACGATCACTACCAGCTTTGCAGTAAAACGCTCGAATAGGTTTTCTAGCCGAGTTTTCAATGCATTCAATCCCCCCTTGCGAAACTCACTCGGTTGGCCATCGGAAAAATTAACCATTTCGGGATCTGCAATCGCAAGTAACCGCGACACATCCGAAAGGTTGAAGCAGTCTCGAAATTCGCTTTTGGCCGCATTGATCGCACACAGATCGTCCATTGCCCTATCTCCATTGATAAATCGCAACTAGGGGGTCATATCCTTGACCCATTCTACCGCTATTGACCCTGAGGCGATCATCTCCGCTCTCTGTTCTGCTAACCCTCGCACTTCTTTCAAGAGGAATGATTGTAACTTCTTAGCTTACTCCGAATCCCATAAACGCGGGCATTCCCTGGGCGTCAGGTCACGCGACCGCCTAAAATTATTCGAAGCCGCTCGTCTAGAAAGGGCTATGACAGACGTTTCCATCGTCGGGGCAGTGCTGGCAGGGCTTGTGTCGTTCCTTTCGCCCTGTGTGTTGCCGCTCGTCCCCGGCTACGTCTCGATGCTTTCCGGGATCGGCTTGGAGCAATTGCGCCAAGGGCAACATCCTCGTGCCGGTTTATCCGCCTCCGCTTTGGCATTCGTCGCCGGCTTCTCTTCCGTCTTTATCTCTTTTGGCGCCTCGGCAAGCGTCGTCGGGCAATTTCTTCGCGAGAATCGCGCTCTCCTCGCGCCCGTGGCTGGCGCATTGATTCTGCTGTTTGGCCTGCACCTCCTTGGTTGGTTGGCGAAATTGACTTTCCGCGTCGGCCTCCTGCTTGGCATCTTGTTCGTCATCCTTGGCTTTCTTTCATCGCTGCAGGGCGGTCCGATCTTTGGCGGATTCCGAATGATTCATTTTTTCTCCATCGCTCTGATCGGTTTCTTCGGACCGGCGATGGGACGATGGCTGAATCGTGACATTCATCTGCGTAACAAGAACACACAGCCTGGCATCGGGAGCGGTTTTCTGCTTGGCTTTGCTTTCGCATTTGGCTGGACCCCGTGTATCGGCCCGATCCTCGCAACAGTGCTTGCGCTAGCCGCGGCGAGCGCCACGGTCGCACGTGGCGTCTTATTACTTGCCGCTTATTCGGCGGGACTTGCAGTGCCATTCCTGCTTACCGCTCTTGGCATTGGAGAGTTCCTGCGGTTCTATCAGCGATTCCGGCGCTATCTCCATGCCGTCGAAATTCTAAGTGGAGCATTACTTCTGTTTGTGGGCAGCCTGGTTTTCTTGAACAGACTGACCTGGATCTCGGGAAAGCTGGGATTCTTGAATCGTTTTTCCCTTTAGTGCGAAAGACATTGACGTGAGGAGCGGTTTGGGATGAAACGAATTGGACTAACTTTTGTGGCGCTTACAGCGATTGTGTTCTTTGTCCATTTCGCTGGCCAGGGCACGCGGGTCTCCGGTGCTCGGGCAGAAAATACAAGTCAGACGAGTCCACCGTCTGGCGTACGCGATTTTACGCTAAAGGACCTTCAGGGTCAGGAGGAATCGCTCGGCCAATTCAAGGGCAAAATCGTTCTCGTGAATTTCTGGGCCACCTGGTGCGGACCGTGCAGGATTGAAATTCCTTGGCTGATGGCCTTGCAGGAGAAATATGGACGACAAGGATTTACCGTTCTGGGCGTGGCGATGGACGAAGAGGGCAAGAGTGCTGTTGCTCCTTTTATTCAAAAGGAGCGTTTCAAAATCGGTGCCAATTCCCAGCCTGTAAACTATCCGATCCTGATCGGCAATGATGACGTCGCCGAAAAGTTTGGAGGTTTGCTTGGGCTTCCAACAACGATCCTGATCGCTCCAGATGGCCGGCAGGTCAAGCGTATTGATGGATTGCTCAGTTACGATGAGGTGGACAAAACCATCCAATCGCTTCTTGAAACCAGCGCTCGATGAATCTAAAGTTTCGCCGGCATGCGGTCGGTATCTTTAGCGGAGCACTCGCCAGCACGGTGTTGATAGCGACGCTCCACTATGGGCTTTGGAGCTCCATTCTAGGCATCGCCATTGGGGCGGCCTATTCCGCCGCTTTCCGGCCTACGCGCCAAGCCTATGCGGACAGCCTCATGGCCGGCGGCTCGCTCGGTGTTCCCCTGTGGGGTCTGATCAGCGTAATCGCTGTCCCTTTGCTTTCCGGTCAGATGCCGGAGTGGAGTGCAGAACAGATGCGCCTGCATTTCCCTGCTTTGGTCGGCTGGGTCGTGTACGGCGCTTCTCTGGGGATCATCAATCAGGTCTTACAGGACGGCGCCGAACATTTCTTCGGTCTAGAGCCGGCTCCTAAAGTGCCGGCGGTTTCGGTGAGCAAACGCATTGTTATCTTGGGCGGCGGATTTGCTGGCATGCGCACCGCGGAATGTCTCGAAGAAAAATTGCGCGGAGACTTTTCCATCACCCTCACCCTGGTCAATGACACGAATGCGCTCCTATTTACTCCCATGCTTGCGGAAGTAGCCGGAAGCAGCCTGGAAGCCAGTCACATCAGCACACCTTTGCGGAACACCCTCCGCCGCACAGAGTTCATTCGAGGCACCGTGGCGGAGGTGGACCTGGAAAAGCGTTTAGTCATTCTCCGTAGCGATGCGGGCGCGGACGGAGCGCCCGCGCGGCGGGAGGTTCCCTACGACCAGTTGGTCTTTGCGCTTGGCTCAATTTCGAACTACCTCGGCATGACGAATATTGAAAAGTTCGCATTTAATTTCAAAAGCCTGCTCGATGCCATCCGCATCCGGAATCACGTCATTGAAATGTTCGAACGCGCCGACCTTGTGTCCGATCCGGCTCTTCGGTCTTCGCTTCTTACCTTTGTCGTTGCCGGCGGCGGTTTTGCGGGGGTGGAGCTTGCCGGCGCTCTGAATGATTTCGCGCACGGCATTTTGGCGGATTATCCCAGGATTCATCCACAGGAGCTGAATATTGTTCTTGTTCATTCCCGGGATCGTGTCTTGCCGGAACTGAGCGAGTCTCTAGCCCGGTATGCACAGGAGAAGATGCAATTGCGTGGGGTGAGCTTCCGCTTGAACACACGCATCGTGGACGCGCATCCTGGCGTGGTCCTTCTGAGTGAGGGCAAGATCCACACCGAGACCCTTGTTTGGACTGCGGGCACGGCGCCGAGTCCTTTGTTGAAGTCGCTCCCTCTTGAAAAAGACAAACGGGGGGCAGTGGTGGTTGATGGCACGCTTGCCGTGCCTAGGCGTGCCGGATTGTGGGCCATCGGAGATTGCGCCGCAGTACACGATGCCACGTCAGGACATCCGTGCCCCCCGACCGCTCAGTTTGCCCTCCGTGAGGCGGAGGTTCTTGCTGGCAACATCCTTGCTCAGCTAGAAGGACGTCCGGCGCGCGGATTCCATTTCAATTCACTCGGTGCACTCTGCGTGGTGGGCCACCAGACGGCCTGTGCGGAACTGCGCATTCCATTTGTTCCCGGCAAATTCTTGCGTTTTTCCGGTCTGTTCGCCTGGCTCCTTTGGCGGGGAATCTACCTTGTGAAATTGCCCGGTTTAGAGCGCAAGATTCGGGTACTCATCGACTGGACCATCGAGCTCTTTTTCCCGCGTGACATCGTTCAGACAATTGATCTGAAGTAAGGTTCGGATTTATGACACAAACACAATCAGTAACCGGCGCGCAGTTCGAATCACCCCTTTCCCGTTGGCTTCGAATAGAGCCACTTCTCGGCCTGGCCCTTGGCGTCTCAGGAGGTCTGCTCGAGAGCGCTGTCCTGAAGACCTCCCTCTTCTCGGGCGGATTGCTCGGATTAACGTTTGGGCTTGCCTTTGGATTCTTTTTCGCCCGGCGCGCCACGAGTCCTGGTGCGGGACTGATTTGGGGTTTGGGTTCCTCCTTCCTGCTGTGGATACTCACCGCCGGAGGCTTTTTTCACTTCGTTGCCACCACCGGACGGTTCGCAATGAGGCTCCAGGATGCCCAAGGGCACTTCGCCGAACTCGTTGCCTACGTGCTGTGCCTTGGAATGCCCGTTGGCGTCGGATTAGGTATCAGGGGCGGATTCCGCACGTCCAAGCCCGACAAGAAATTCGCGTTGGGACGTGCCATCGTAGCTGGAGGATTAGCAGGCACACTCGGCGGTCTTATCTTTGGTAGATGGGTATCTTCCGGAGATTACTTTCCTCTCTTAGCGGGATTTGGGGAACTCAGTTCCCGCCGCATGACCATTTCTTTGCATTTTGCCGTCGCGCTCTTAATCGGTGTAGCTTTCGGTCTCCTCTTCCAACGAGACGTCCGCGGCTATGGATCCTGCATGGGATGGGGGCTTGGGTTCGGAATCTTCTGGTGGTTTTTTGGTCCTTTGACACTCTTGCGACTTGCTTCAGGAATGCCGCTAGACTGGTCGGCGGAGCAAGGGAGCGCCGTCTTCGGCTCCTTGGTGGGACACATCCTCTATGGACTAATTCTCGGCGTCGCGTACGCCACCATTGACAAGATTTGGGTCCGCTTGTTCATCCAGTCCGACCCACTCAACCGGGAAATCGAAGGTCCCGGTTTGCACATCCTGCGCTCATTAGGGTGGGGAGCGATCGCGGGACTCCTCGGCGGCTTGGCCTCCATGCCGGTCATGATTGCCACCGGCGTCTTGCCGAAAGTCGCAGGAGTGGACAGTACTCTTCTAGGGCTTCGCGGTGTATTCATTCATTTATCAGTGAGCGCAGCGATCGGCATGACCTTTGGCCTGTTGTTTCGGGATGAGGCGTCGGCTCCTGGAGACGCCATCACATGGGGGTGCTTGTTCGGCCTGATCTGGTGGTATTTGGGACCGATGACGCTTCTGCCTCTGTTACTGACGGGAGTCTGCGATTGGAGCACGGACGCCGCTTCCGCGCTGCTTCCATCGCTTTTGGGGCACTTGATTTATGGCGCGGTAACCGCTTTGATCTTTTTTCTGTTTGATCGCCGCTATACGCGTTCTCTGCTTCTTGATCCCCGAACTTCAGCCCGGGAGCTGCGCCGCCTCCGCCCTGTCGGGACACCTGCGCCTGCACTCTGGCTCTTTGCGCTCAGCCTGGGAGTCCTTCTCCCTATTCTACTTGGCTAGCCGTCGTGCTCCAGTTCTACAAATAGGACGTATCTTAGAAACATTCGGCTCTTGCGAAAGTTTTTTCTCCGTTTTTCCCTTTTCGATGTAAGGGCCCGTGGCCGAGACTTCGCCCTAAGCCTGGGCGAGTCCCCGCGTGCTTATTAGTTGTTGTAATGCCTAACTGTGTTTCGCTGTCACGGCACGGCGGGGGCCGCCAGAGTTGCTGCCTTTGGCAAGCATTCCGCAAATGGCTTCCAAATCCGAAAACAACGGTTTCCAGAACCGTTACAGCTCCGAAATAGACTCAAGCAAGAGAGTGCGCGAGGGGTTGAAATCGGCGGTCTTTCTGTCCGCGCGGCCATCGGCAGAACAACAAAGACCTCCTGGTCCTTGAGATCTAAGTTGTTTGTTCTCACCAAATATTGCGAGACATGATTTTCCAAAACAGCAGATTTTCTTCGCGAATTCAGCACTCTTGGTGACAGTTTTGTGACAGTGTGCACCAAAATGCAGCAACCGAAGGAGGGACTGTCACCAAATGCGGTTATAAGTTACAATGTTGCAAGACGTTAGCCGCGGAGAGGTGGCAGAGCGGCTGAATGCGGCGGTTTGCTAAACCGTTGTAGGGGCCAAAACTCCTACCGGGGGTTCGAATCCCCCCCTCTCCGCCAGATATTTCCCATTCCTCCAAATCTCCCTTTAGTTTCGTAATCCTTTTCGGCATTCTTTTCCTGCTAGCGCTGATTCGTGAGCGGCGCGCGGAGAAAGTAATCAGCGAACAAGTTGGCACCCAAGCCACCGTCCCCGCGATTTGAGCTCGGAGGAAGCACATTGCATTCCACAAACAAGCAAACCGATTTCGCTTTCAGGAATACAAGAGACTGGTGTCAGCAGACAAGCTGGCCATGTCCGCGAGCCGGCTGGACGGCCCTTGCACGACGAATCGTCGATGATAGAGAAGCAGCGCGCGCAATCCAGCAAGCTCTTCGCCGCCGCCAGCTCTTCCCGGACCGCCATGCAAACAGCTGGGCACAACGTTGCCGTGGCCGGTGTATTGTGTGGCCACCGACGAATCGACAACCAGAATTCTGCCGTGCAAATCGCCGATGCCCAGGATGACATCTCGCGTGAAGCCTGGATCGTTTGAAAAAATCGAAGCAACGAGCGAGCCCAAGCCGCGCCGCGCAATCGCAATGAGATTTTCGGGGCTGTCGTACGCCACCAGCGTCGCCGCCGGGCCGAACACTTCGACGTCGTGAACGTACTTCGCATCGAGTCCGTTCTTGCAAGCGAGCAGGGTGGGCTGCACGAAAGCGGATTTTTGCGCATCCGCCTCGATCGGTTCGAATCGTTCGTCCCCGCCAAACAAAACTTCGCATTCCTCTTTCAGCTTTTTCAGCCCTTCGAGGCACGCGGTTTGCTGGGCCTTGTTCACCACCGGCCCGACTTTGACCTCCACGTTTCGTGGATTGCCTACTTTCATTGTGCTCAATCGCGCTGCAATCGCCTCGCCCACCGCCTTGAAATGCTGCCGGGGAACCAGCACACGCCGGATGGCCGTGCATTTTTGCCCCGCCTTCAACGTCATCTCGCGCACGACTTCCTTCACCAGCAAGTCGAACACGTCCGTTCCCGGCATGACGTCCGACCCGAGAATCGCTGAGTTGATGCTGTCCGCTTCCACATTCACGCGAACCGAGCGGCGCAAAACATTGGCGTGCCCGCGAATGCGTGCGGCAGTATCAGCGGAGCCCGTGAACGAAACGATGTCCGTCTCGGAAACGTGGTCGAGCAGATCGCGCGCCGAACCGCAAAGCATCGAAATCGCTCCCGTGGGCAGGACTCCCGACTTCACGATGTCTTCGACGATCCGGTGCGTCAGCCACGCCGTGGGCGAAGCCGGTTTCACCACAATGGGAACTCCCGACAGCCCCGCAGGCGCAGCCTTCTCGCAGAGTCCCCACGCCGGGAAATTGAAAGCATTGATGAAAACGGCCGCGCCTTTTGCCGGCGCCAGGAAGTGTTGTCCCGCAAATTCGCCCGTCTTGGAAATGGAAACAACGGCGCCTTCCTTCAGCATCTTCGATTCCGCCAGCGCCTTGCCGATCTTGGCGTAGTACTTCATCGTGTAGATCGCGCCGTCGATGTCGAACGCTCCATCCGTCTGCGTCGTCCCGGAATTCAGAAGCGAAATGCGAAAATACTCGTCGCGATTCGCCGTCATGACTTCCGCGATTTTTCCGAGTAGCTCTGCTCGCTCCCGATAGCTCAAATGTCGCAGCGCGGCGCCGCCTTTGGTTCGCGCAAATTCAAGCGCGGCGGCAACGCCAATTCCTTGCGAGGAAATCCGCCCCAATTCCTCTCCGGTGACCGGATCGAACAGTGGCTCTCCGACGCCCGTGCCTTCTCGCCACTCGCCGGATACGTAGTTTGGCAGCTTCATTCGAAATCCTCCGCAAGACCGCTACAGCTTACCCTGAACGGCCTGGCATTTCATGTCAGGGGGAGCAGTAAGGACAACGCATAATACTGCACGTCGGGAGAAGACATTCTTTAGGATTTCGTCGCTCCCGCTATGCATCGTAGTTCCTTTAATGTATTGATATTAATACACTTCCTTGCACTTTGGGATGAGGAACACCTGAACCAGCGGCGCAGGGAACAAAGCCTCACTCTTTTTCTTGACCCCCAAACTCCAACATGTATTATAGTGCAGGTGAGGTTTCAGCTGGATGGCCACATCCGCGAACGTCAATTCCAAGTCTGCGGCGCTCCGCCGCAGCGCGGCGGTTCGCGAAGATGAATTCTTGCTGTTCGTCGGTTCGCGCGTTCGCGAACTTCGCAACCGCCGCGGCATGACCCGCAAAATGGTGGCCCTGGAAGCTGATGTTTCAGAGCGGCATCTCGCCCAGCTGGAATCGGGCGAAGGAAACATTTCGATTGTGCTGCTGCGAAGAATCGCCGGAGTTCTAAACGTTTCGCTAGCGGAATTGTTCTTGCCAAGCCCCGAAGACCCTGCGGAAAAACTGGCGATCCAGCGATTCCTGCAAAGGCTTCCTGCAAATCGCCTTGAGGATGTCCTGTCCCGGCTCCAGCGCGATTTCAGCGAGGAAGAAAAGATGCGCCGCACACGTATCGCGCTGGTCGGCTTGCGCGGTGCCGGCAAATCTACTCTGGGATCCCGGCTGGCGAAGGAGCGCAATATCCCCTTCATCGAGCTGGACCGTGAGATCGAAAAAGACACTGGAATGCCTTTGTCCGAAATTTTTTCGCTCTACGGGCAATCCGGTTATCGCGCCGTCGAAAAGCGCACGCTGGAACGTGTTCTTCAGGAACCCGGCTCGGCCGTGGTTTCTGTGGGCGGCGGCGTGGTCTCGGAAAAAGACACCTACGATTATCTTCTGGCCCATTGCTACACCGTGTGGATCAAGGCCCAGCCCGACGAGCACATGTCCCGCGTCATTGCCCAAGGGGATTTTCGCGCCATGACCGGAAGCGACCGCGCCATGGAAGACCTCCGAAGAATTCTCGAGGCGCGCGAGCCCCTCTACCGAAAAGCGGACATGGTTCTCGACACCTCCGGACTTTCCGTCGGAGAGAGTTTTTCCAATTTGAAGGCGGCATTGCAGACTCATTTGCAGTAGGAGGCTTTTGTGGACGTAGCCGTAACTCAAGAAAGTCAGTCAAAACTGGAAAGCGTAAACTTCCAGACCGATCCCTCGCGCTACAAGCACTGGCGTCTCTCCTTCGACGGCCCGGTCGCCACGCTGACGATGGACGTCGCCGAGGATGGCGGCCTCCGTCCCGGCTACAAACTGAAACTGAATTCCTACGACCTCGGCGTGGACATCGAACTCCACGACGCCCTCCAGCGCATTCGCTTCGAACACCCGGAAATTCGCACAGTGGTGCTCGCCAGCGCCAAGAATCGCATCTTCTGTTCCGGTGCCAACATCTACATGCTTGGTCTTTCCTCCCACGCCTGGAAAGTGAACTTTTGCAAATTCACCAATGAAACTCGCAACGGTATCGAGGATTCCAGCGCCCACTCCGGCCTGAAATTCATTGCCGCCTGCAATGGAACCACCGCCGGCGGAGGCTACGAGCTGGCTCTCGCTTGCGATGAAATCATTCTGATCGACGACCGCTCCTCCGCCGTCAGTCTCCCGGAGCTTCCGTTGCTCGGCGTTCTCCCCGGCACTGGTGGTCTCACCCGCGTGACCGACAAACGAAAAGTTCGCCGCGACCATGCCGACATCTTCTGCACCGATCCCGACGGCGTCCGCGGCCAGCGCGCCAAGGACTGGCGCCTCGTCGATGAAATCGTCAAGCCCCAGCAATTCGCCGAGCACGTGAAAAAGCGCGCCCTGCAATTGGCCGAGCAAAGTGATCGCCCCCTGAACGCCAAAGGAATCGCCCTGCCGCCCTTGAAGCGCACCGCGGATGCTGCCGGACTCCACTACGAATACGTGGACGTGCTGTGGAACCGCGAAGCTCGAACCTCAACGCTCACCGTCCGCGCTCCAGAGTCCGTGCCCTATGACACCGTGGAGAAGGTCGCCGCCGCCGGCGCTTCCTGGTGGCCCCTGCAAATGGCCCGCGAACTCGACGACGCCATCCTGACTCTGCGCGCCAGCGAACTCGATCTAGGTCTGTGGATTGTCAAAACCGCCGGAAACGCGGGCGCCGTTCTTGCCATCGACGAATTTCTTCTGAATCACCGGGACAACTGGTTCATCCGCGAAGTTCTCGGCATGATGCGGCGCACCTTCGCCCGCATTGATGTAACCTCCCGCTCGATTTACGCCATCATAGAGCCCGGCTCCTGCTTCGCTGGCACGCTCCTCGAATTGGCGTTGGCCGCCGACCGCGTCTACATGCACGACGCGCTTGAAGGCGCAACTACCTCGTTCGTTGCTCTTTCTGAAATGAACTTCGGCCCCCTGCCGATGGTGAATCATCTCTCGCGCCTGGCTGCCCGCTTCTACGGCGATACCGCGCAGGTCGAATCTCTTCGCAACCAAATCGGAAATAAACTTTCCCCCCGTGAAGCCGTCGACGCCGGCCTCGTCACCGCCGCGCCCGACGATCTCGACTGGGAGGACGAAATCCGCCAGGCCATCGAGTCCCGCGCCTCGCAATCCCCCGATGCTCTCACCGGCCTCGAAGCGAATCTTCGTTTCGGTCCCTCGGAGACCGTCGAAACGCGGATCTTCGGCCGCCTCTCCGCCTGGCAAAACTGGATTTTCATTCGCCCCAACGCGGTGGGCGCAAACGGCGCACTCAAAGTCTACGGCACCGGGGCACCCATCAAATTCAACTGGGAAAGAGTTTAAGAAAAAGATTCACTGAGGGAGATCGCGATGATCAATTACACCGAAAAAATTCCCAATAACGTCGACCTGGGCCGCGACCGCGTCCTTCAGCGCGCCCTCGAACATTGGCAGCCCGCCTACATGGGCTGGTGGTACGACATGGGCCCCAACGAAAGCCACAACTACGAAGTCTATTTGCGCACCGCCGTCAGCGTCGAACCCGACGGCTGGGCGCAATTCGGCTACGTGAAAATGCCCGACTATCGCTGGGGAATTTTTCTCCAGCCTCGCGATGAAAAGCGCGAAGTGAACTTCGGCATTCACAAAGGCCAGCCCGCCTGGCAGGAAGTCCCCGGCGAATACCGCTCCACTCTCCGCCGCGTCATCGTCACCCAAGGCGATACGGAGCCCGCTTCCGTCGAGCAGCAGCGCATGCTCGGCGCTTCTTGCCCATCCATGTACGACCTGCGGAATATTTTCCAGGTGAACGTCGAGGAAGGCCGCCACTTGTGGGCCATGGTCTACCTGCTGCATCGCTACTTCGGACGCGATGGCCGCGAAGAAGCTGAATCTCTCCTTGCCCGCCGCTCCGGCGACGCCGACAACCCACGCATTCTCGGCGCCTTTAATGAAGCCACGCCCGACTGGCTCGCCTTCTATATGTTCAC
>Ga0207152_1112_pt1 | contig 17747 bp, 17 predicted proteins | sample Alteio_BWMinHeat_30_FD_153590 | JGI IMG/M metagenome (GOLD analysis project Ga0207152, IMG submission 153590) | Enriched cells from forest soil in Barre Woods Harvard Forest LTER site, Petersham, Massachusetts, United States -... | ecosystem: Environmental > Terrestrial > Soil > Temperate forest >... | reverse complement strand
TCTTCGCCCTGCGGCCGAGCGGGCCAGTCCTTATGCACCCGTAGGACTGGGGAACAATCCACGAATGACCATATTCTGTACAGCGGACCACTAGCCGCTAACCTAAAATGTGTATATACTATGTATATCCGAGGAAGCTCCATGAAGACCCAGATTGCCAAATGGGGAAACAGCATGGCCGTCCGGATCCCCAAAGCCGTGGCGCAAGCGGCCAAGCTCCGTCCCGGCGATCACCTGGAGCTGGCGGCGGAGGGCTCCGGAGTGGTGCGCATGCGCAAGCGGAAGGAAAAGCAAACTCTCCAGGATCTGGTTCGAGGCATCACCGCCGGCAATCTTCACAAGGAAACGGACTGGGGTAGGGCGGAAGGGAATGAGCTGTGGTAGCCCGTGCGTATGTCCCCGACGCGGGTGATTTAATCTGGCTCGACTTCACCCCGCAGGCGGGCAGGGAACAAGCCGGCAGAAGGCCCGCGGTGGTGCTCTCTCCCCGGACCTACAACGAAAAAACAAGCCTGGCCGTTGTTTGTCCCATAACCAGTCATGCCAAAGGCTACCCGTTCGAAGTTTCCGTTCCGGCCGGGCAGCGCATTGGCGGCGTGATCCTCTCCGACCATTTGAAAAACCTGGATTGGCGGCAACGCCAGGCGCAAAAGGCTGGTAGAATTCCGCATGCGGTTCTGGAGCAAGTGCGCGGTCGCATTGCGGTCCTGCTGGAGATTGCCTGATTATTTTCTGCGCGCGCCTTGACGGCGCGCGGCCGCTCCCGCTAGGCTGGCCAGCGCATGCAAACATCGTCGAGGAAGCTTCTTGTCGTCCTGATTGGGCTGCTGGTGCTGGGGTTTGTCGTCTACCGCTCGAGTGGGATGCTCCATCTTGGGGATTTCAGTGGCACCAAGCTGCTGCAGGCCGTTCGCAACGCGAATCCATTTCTCCTGATTCTTTCCGTCCTCGCGATTTACGCTTGCTATGCGCTGCGCTCTCTGCGATGGCAAGTATTCCAGAAAAATCTCGGCCCTTCGCGTTTTGCTCAAATCTACGCTATGACGCTTGCGGGTTTCTCCGCCGTGTTTCTGCTCGGGCGCGCAGGAGAGCCGGTCCGGCCGTTGCTGCTGGCCCGGAAAGAAAAGTTGCCGGTGTCCGGCATGTTTGGGGTTTACGTGCTGGAGAGACTCTTCGATACCGCCAGCGCCGCGGTGATTGCCGCCGTGGCCCTCCTGCTTTTCCAATCTCACTCGTTCGTCAGCGAGGGTTCCTCCAAGTTGCAGACCGCCGCACGGACTACCGGCTCTGTGCTCTTTGCCGGGGTGCTCGCCGCGGTCGCGTTCTTGCTATATCTTCGGCTGCACGGCACGTCGCTTCTGGAGCGCAAGCTGGAGCGGTGGCAGACGGCGCACGGATGGCGCAAGAGCGTCGCCGGCATTGTCCTCGGATTTGTACGAGGGATGCAGACGATTCGAAGCCTGGGAGACCTGTTCCTGGCGGTCGCATATTCCGTGGCGCATTGGTTCCTGGTGCTGTTGGTCTACCTCTGGGTGTCGCACAGTTTCGGCGGAGCGCTGGGCAACATCAGCTTGGGCGACGCCATGCTGGTGATGGCCTTCACCCTGGTTGGTTCGGCGGTCCAACTGCCGGGTGTGGGCGGCGGCTCCCAGGTGGCGTCGTTTCTTGCTTACACTGCTATCTTTGGAGTAGAAAAAGAGCCTGCGGCTGCTGCGTCTATTGTTTTGTGGCTGATTTCCTTCGCGGCGTGTAGTCTGGCGGGCGTCCCGCTGTTGATTCATGAAGGGTTTTCGCTGGGAAAATTGCGCGAGATGGCGGAGCACGAAAAAGAAGCCGCTGGCGCCGTAGTACCCCGGCAAGGAGAGTCAGCCCCGTGAAGTGTCCTTTTTGCGCGCATGTGGACGACAAGGTCATCGATTCGCGGGAAGGCCGCGGCGGCGACACCATTCGCCGCCGTCGCGAATGCCTCAAGTGTGGCCGCCGTTTCACCACCTACGAGCGCATCGACGAAATTCCCTACATGGTCATCAAGAAGGACGGCCGGCGCGAACGTTTCGAACGCCAGAAAATTCTGCAAGGACTGCTCAAAGCCTGCGAGAAGCGCCCCGTACCCACGCCCAAATTGGAAGGCATCGTCGAAGAAATTGAAGGTGTGGTACATGAAGCCACCGAACGCGAACTGACCACCACGGAAATCGGCGAGATGATCATGCACCGCCTGAAAAAACTGGACAAAGTGGCCTATGTGCGCTTCGCTTCCGTGTATATGGACTTCAAGGATGTGCAAGAGTTCATGAGCGAGCTGAAGAATTTGCTTAAAGACCGGGCCAAAAAATAATTTCTTCCCCTTCTAGGAGAGGCAATGAAGAAATATGTCGTAACCGGCCTGTTCATCGCGCTGGCTTTCGTCTGCGCTGCCCGATTGACGACTCCCGCATCCCCGCAGGCGAAGAAACCTGCGGTGCAAGCCCCCGCTCCCGTAATCGACAAGGAGAAAATTCGAGAGCATGTGAAGTACCTTTCGAGCGACAAACTCGAAGGCCGCGGAACAGGCCAGCCGGGCGGCGACCTCGCCGCCGACTACCTCGCGAAACAATTTGCCAGCTACGGTTTGAAACCCGCCGGCGACGACGGCACGTATTTTCAAAATGTGCCGATGGTCGGTGTGAAGACGCTCTCGGACACCACTTTTACCTTTACCGCGGCAAACGGGAAATCCTTCGACGTGAAAAACCTAACGGACTTTGTCACCAACAATGAGAGCCAGACGGAGGCGGCGGACATCGACGCGCCGATCGTCTTTGTCGGCTACGGAATCAAGGCGCCGGAGTACGACTGGGACGACTACAAGAAAGTCGATCTCCACGGCAAAGTTGCTCTGCTGTTTGTGAACGAACCCAGCTCCGATGATCCCGATTTTTTCAAAGGCAAAGCGCTCACCTACTACGGCCGCTGGACTTACAAGTTTGAGGAAACCGCCCGCCGCGGAGCAATCGCGACACTGATTATTCATCGCACCGACCTCGCAAGCTACGGCTGGGAGGTAGTGCGTAATTCCTGGGGCACTGAACGCTCCTATCTGAAGCGCGATGACACCCCAAAGCTCCAGGCAGCCTCGTGGATTCAGCTGGCAGTGGCGCAACGGCTGGTGGGCCTCGTGGGGCTCGATATCGATAAAATGTTCCAGCGCGCGCAAATGAAAGACTTCAAGCCCTTGGAGCTGCCCATCCATCTGAAAGCCCACGTCTCAAGCAAGCTGACTTCCTTCGTCTCGAAAAACGTTCTGGCCATGCTTCCCGGCGCGAATCTCGAACTCGCCAAAGAGGCCGTGCTCTACACCGCGCACTACGATCATTTGGGTATAGATCCAAACTTGCCCGGCGATAAAATCTACAACGGCGCCGTCGACAACGCGACCGGCTGCGGCATCTTGCTCGAACTGGCCCGCATGTGGGCGGCGGTCCCCGTCGCGCCCCATCGCTCCATCCTCTTCGCCGCCGTCACCGCCGAGGAACAAGGCCTGCTCGGCTCCGAGTATCTCGGGAAACATTCGCCCATCCCGCCCGGAAAAATCTCCATCGATCTAAATTTCGACGCCGTGCCCCCGCTCGGCACACCCGAAGAAGTGGAAGTCAGCGGCGCCGAGCGCACGAACTTTTATTCCATTGTGAAAGCGACCGCCGAGGATTTTGGTCTTGCGATCCGACCCGATTCGCGCCCCGAGGCCGGCCATTTCTACCGCTCCGATCATTTCAGTTTGGCTCGCGTAGGCGTCCCGTCATTCTCTGTCAATGAAGGTATCAAGTACGCCGGCCGCACCGCGGAATGGGGCCAAGAGCAGGCCCGCGATTACACGGAGCACCGTTATCATCAGCCAAGTGATGAGTACAAACCAGAAATGGATTTTACTGGCGATGCCCTGATCGCCCGATTTGGTTTCATGTTGGGCTTCAGCGCCGCCGCGTTGCCTGATCTGGTCGGCTGGGTCCCCGGCGACGAATTCGCGCCCGCTCGAAATCAGAGTCAGTCCGCCGCGCAGTGACTTTCGAACTCCCGCGTTACCGCGGCCAAACGCCTGCTGTAAAAGACTTGATGGTGTGGAATCCAAGTTTCTCGTACAGCTGCACCGCCGTGTAGTTCTCCGAAGTCACCGTCAGCGTTAACTCCCGAAACTTCATCCCTTGCAGCGCCTCCGCCGAAGTTTGCATCAGCGTGCGTCCAAGTCCGTGTCCCTGATATCCCGGGAGCACGCAGATCTGCGTCGTGTGCCCCACGCCCGGCGAAACCTCGCTCGTCAACACTGCCGCCACAAGATCCTCGCTTCCCGGCTCATGCAACACAAACGATGCCCCCTGCACAAACTGCCCGCACCCCGGCAACAAAATAATATTCTTCAAAAACTTCAGAGCGCCGCTCCTGCTGCGGTACTGGTCGTTAATCTCCCCGTCCACGTGGTTTGCATACGCCAGATAAATCAGCTTCGCGCACGGCTCAAAGTACCGGTCGCTCCACCGCGTCAGCCGCATTCCGCTTGACGCGCCCGCCTTCGCCTCCGGCAATTTGTGCAAGTCCTGCAGCATGAACTGCCGCGTGTACAGCCGAAATCCCTGGTCGAGCAGCGGCGTATCCACCGGCCCGCTGAATGGCATCAGCTGCGCCTCGATCCGTGCCAGGTGCGGCAGCGCCCGCATCGAGACCAGCATCTCCTCCAGTAGTTTCCGCCCGATCATTGTCTGCGGAAACTTCGATGACACGTACAGTCCGCCAATCAGCCCCTTCTGCTCCTCCAGCACGTAAAACGAATATCCCGCCGCCGTCCCATTCTCAAACGCCACGCAACCCGCCAGCGCGTGCGCATCCAGGAAGCGCTTGATCAGATCCAGCGCGCTGCGGTAATCCCAGTGCAATTCGTCGCGCCAGTGCCGCGCTTCCTCTTCGAGGAGCGGCTCAATCTGCCGGACTGTGGTCTGTCGTAAATCGACAATATTCATGAGCGGACGGAAATCCGCGCGACCCCTGCCGCGCGCGTTCTATGATAGCCGATTCGGGTCCGGGCCCGCGCCGAGGGCCAAACGTCAGGCGATACGCATGCGACACAGCACGCCCAGCCGCCAGCCGGACGCCCGCCGCAGCTATGCTACGATGCAAATTGTCACGTTTTAGCTTTTAGGAACAAAAACGCGGCGTCCGCCGCCAGCCCTTTACGCAGACGACGAATGCAAATCCTTTTCGAACTACGTTATCCAACCCGCTGGTACACCAAGTTGCTGATGGCGCTTCTGGCCTTGGTCTTTTTTGCCGTCCTGGCCACCACCGCCATCGCCGGGTTTCTCGTCTACCGCATCGTCAAGCCGCAGCGCACCAGCAGCGAAATCAATATGGCCAGTTTTCCCGGCCGCCCGGACGCCGTGAATTTCGACGTCCCCGGGCTGGGCACACGCGAGGGCTGGTTTTTCCCCGGCCTGCGCGGCGCTCCCACGATTGTTTTGTGCCACGGCTACGAATCCAGCCGCGGCGAGCTCCTGACCCTTGTCTCCGCCCTGCAGGATCACCAGTACAACGTTTTCACTTTTGATTTCGCCGCTCACGGCGGAAACGCCGGTGTCACCACTCTCGGCTACCGCGAAGCCGACGAAGTCCGCGCGGCGATTGACACCGTGGCCGCGCGCAGCGACGTGGATCCCGCGCGTTTTGGCCTCTGGGGCTACAACATGGGCGCTTACTCGGCCCTGCGCGAAGCGGAAAACGACAAGCGCATTCGCGCCCTCGTCCTCGATTCCGTTTACGACGACCCCAGCCAAATGGTCAAAGTCGGCGTCGAGCACAACGGCCTCGGCGGTTTCCCCTTCATGATTCGCTCCGCCGAACTAAGCTTTGAGTATTTGAATTACGCGCACCGCGAGGATCCACCGCTCTCCCGCAAAATGATCACCCTGGCCGGTGTGCCCATCCTCTTTATCCAGGCGCTCGACGACCCCGAGCTCGCCGCCATTACCCGCCAGATGTTCCTCAAGGCCCCCGAGCCCCGCGAGCAAGCCATCATCGCCCACGGAAACTTCGTCAGCCTCAACGACGACGACAAGCGCACCTACGAAAACCGCGTCGTCTCATTTTTCCTGCTGCGCCTCCCCGCTACCGGAAAGCCCGCCCGCTGAACCTGGATCTTCACACGCAATTACAATATGGATGAGGGCGTTCAACGGGCAGTTTAGACCGCGTTGCCGTAATTCAAACTCCTCTTTAGCCGAAGCGAACACCCATCCGCGCGCTCGCCCATCCGGTGACCATTCGGGAAGTTCACGATGAAAATAAAAATTCAAAGTGTATTGGAACGACCGGGGAAGTTTGTAGGTAGATGATCGCTCGGGAGAATAGTTATTCCAGACGATCCGCGCGGCTTTGGGGGCTGCGCTTGCCGATAAGCGTTGATCCAGCACCTCTCCTGTGGCTCCGGTGAATGTGCAGGCGATGGCAACGGTGACCGCAACCACCCCGCCTGCGAGGGCAGGCCGCAGATTTCTCAAGACCAATGCGGCAATTCCACCAACGATGAGAGCCAGGCTTGGCCAGACCAAGGGCGTCTGGTCCAACTGCAATGCGGCGAGTAATCCGAGAATGATAAAGGTGATCCCACTGCCGATCCTTATCCAGCGATCGCTTCGAAGGATTCTGCGGGCAGATAGCGAAACTCCCTGCGCGACAATCAGCCCGAGCGGAGGAATTGTCGGCAAGATATAACCCGGTAGCTTTGATTTGGAGAGGCTGAAGAAAACAACCGGAAACATTGCCCAGCAGCCAAGGAACAGGCCCTGCGGGTTTAACCAGTCGGTGGTGCTCCTTGAACCCCACGCGCCTCCCAGAGCGATTGCGAAGCTTGCGGTCCAAGGGAGTATAGCCAGGAAGAGAACTGGTACGTAAAACCAGAAAGGCTGGATGTGTTGGAATTCCGGCGTGAGGTAGCGCTTGAAATTGTGCTCGATGATGAAGATGTGCAAGAAGTCCGGGTTGCGGTGCGCGCAGAGGATGTACCAGGGAAGGGCAGTGACACAGAAGGACGCGATGGCTGCAGGATGAAGCAGCCGAAACGCGTCGCGCCAGCGCTTGGTAAAGACCGCCCAAAGAAAAACGGCGCCGCCGGAAAGAATGATCGCCGCCGGGCCTTTCGCAAGTACAGCAAGTCCGAGGAAAAAACCGAAGAGCAAGAGGGCAAGCCAAGGCGTCTGAGGAATAATCGGGGAATTCTCATTGCGCGTTAGGCCCAGCACAACGGCCGCACACACCATGGCGATGGTAAGCATCGCGCTGAAGGGCATATCAGTAGAAGCTGCGTGCGAAAAACCGATCATGCCGACGGTTGTGGGAAGGAGCAACAATAGCCATCGCGCGGTTTCCGTCCCGTACAGGCGCAGCGCGAGCCAGGCAAGCGCGAGCGTAGCTAGCAGGGCAGAAATCGCGCTCGGCAAACGCGCCGCCGCTTCGCTCACACCAAAAATCTTGAAGCTAAGCGCCGCGCCCCAATAAAAAAGCGGCGGCTTTTCAAACCACGGTTTTCCGTAAAGCCGCGGCGTAACCCAGTCCCCGGTTTCGGCCATGTCTCGCGCAATCCACGCATACCGCGGCTCGTCCGGCCCAACAAATCCAATCGCCCCAAGATGTCTGAAATAACAAACATAAAGCGTAGCCACAATGAGAATGGCCCATCCGACGCGGGCAGCCGTGCTGGTGGGTGTAACCTCAACAATGGCAGCGTTTGTTTCGTTCACGGAAAGCTGAGTCTAACATCGAACCACTATCTTCCAGCGACGCTCCTCTTGCATACTGTCGCCCAGCAGAAAACTCACAAGGGGCATGACTACGCATTGAAATCCTGGTTCGAATACGCGGCAGTCTGGCTCCTTCTCAAAGGCCTCGGCATCTTGCCAAAGCCCGTCGCGCGAAGCTTTGCCACCGGCGTTGCGCGCATGCTCTTCGCGCTGTCGCCCAAATTGCGCAAGACCGCCGAAATCAATCTCCAAATCGCCTTCCCGGACTGGTCCGAGTCCCGCCGCAACGAGCTGATCCACGCCATGGTCCAGAATCTCGCATGCATGGCCGTGGAGTTCGCCCGCTTTCCAAAATACTCGAAAGAGAATATCGAACAGCTTGTCGTTCTCGACGGCAATGAGAATTTCCTCACAGGCCAGCGGCAAGGAAAAGGCGTCCTCTTTCTGACGGGCCATATCGGCGCCTGGGAATTGTCGTCCTTCGCTCACGCCTCATACGGTTTTCCACTGCACTACATGGCGCGGCCTCTGGACAACGCAAGAATCGATGCCCTGGTCAACGGCTACCGCTGCTTATCGGGCAACCGGCCCATCTTCAAAAACGAATCCGCTCGCGTGATGCTGAAAGTCTTGAAAGAATCCGGAACTGTGGGCATCCTCGCGGACCAGAACACCATGCCCGAAGAAGCCGTGTTCGTGGATTTTTTCGGCAAGCAAGCCAGCACCTCTACCGGAATCGCGCGCGTCGCGCTGCACACCGATGCCGCCGTCGTGCCCGGCTACGCCATCTGGGACGAAAGCCTTCAAAAATACCGCCTCCGCTTCGAACCGCCCGTCGAGCTCATTCGAACCGGCGACACCGAGCGCGATGTTTTGGAGAATACGCAAAAGTTTACGAAAATCATTGAAGACATCATTCGCAAGTATCCGGACCAATGGGTCTGGATACACGGCCGCTGGAACACGCGGCCGCAAGGTGAACCACCGCTCTACGATTTTTCGTGAGGTCCAAGATGAAACGAACAGCTGTGGAATTAGCAGAGTCCATCGGCGCAACTCTGGAAGGCGACGGTCAAGCCGAAGTTGCCGGCGTAGCCTCGCCCGAACGAGCCGGCGTGCGCGATTTGATTTATGTGGAGGCCGCGAAACATGCGCCTCGCGCCGCCGCCTCAGCAGCATTCTGCGTGATTGCCCGCGAAGGCGTAGCCCTCCCGGGAAAAACCGTCCTCCGCAGCGCGCATCCCAAGGTCGCCTTCGCCAAAGCTGGCGAATTGCTCCTCGGTCGCCCACCAATCGCCGCCGGTATTCATCCCACTGCCATAGTTCCGCCGCTGGCCCGCATTGCACCGGGAGCGAGCATCGGCCCCTACGCCGTCATCGGAGAAGACGCCCACATCGGCACCCGCACGCAAATCGGCGCGCATTCCGTCATCGGCGCGGGCTGCTGGATTGGCGAAAATTGCCGCATCCACCCACGAGTCACTCTCTATGCCCGCGTGCGCATCGGCCATCGCGTGGAAATTCATTCCGGCGCAGTCATCGGCGCCGACGGTTTTGGCTACGCGCAAGGAGAAGGGAAGTACTGGAAATTCCCTCAAGCCGGCATCGTCGAAATCGCCGACGACGTGGAAATCGGCGCCAACACCACCATCGATCGCGGTTCGCTCGACGACACGCGCATCGCCGAAGGCGTCAAACTCGATAATCTCGTGCACATCGGTCACAATTGCCAGATCGGAGCGCACACCGTGATTGCCGCGCAGTCCGGGCTCTCCGGCTCCTGCATTTTTGGCAAGAACGTCGTCGTCGCCGGACAAGCCGGTTTCGGCGAGCGCTGCAAACTGGAGGATGGCGCCATCATCGGAGGCCAAAGCGGTGTGCTTGGCGGTAAAACCATCCGCAGCGGCGAAACCGTTTGGGGTACACCGGCCCGCTCGCTGGAGAAATTCAAGCAGCTTTTTGCGTGGTATGGCCGGTTGCCGGAGCTGGCCGCGCGCATCAAAGCTTTAGAGGGAAAAATTGCCGCCAAGTGACAAATTCGAATCACGCCGCTGGCGTGTAATCGTCATCGGCGGCCACACCCGCAGTATCGGCAAGACGCAACTCGTGTGTGACGTTATCTCCGCGTTCCCGCACATAAAATGGCTCGCCGGAAAAATCACCCAGTACGGCCATGGCGTCTGCGCACAAAACGGCGACAATTGCGATTGCGCCCCCACCGAACACGTCTGCGCCATTAATTGGGAAACGCAAACGGATTCCGGCACCGACAGCGCTCGCTTCCTCGCCGCAGGCGCCAGCCACTCCTTCTGGCTGCGCACAAAACAAGGTTTTCTTGCCGAAGGCCTCCCGCTCCTCCGCGCCTCGTTGCACGAATCCATCGCTTCGGCCACCGGCGAACTTCCTCCACTAATAGTAGAAAGCAACTCCTTGCTGCAATTCCTGAAGCCCAGCCTCTATCTCGCCGTCCTCGATCCCGCCAAGGAAGATTTCAAGGACTCCGCCCGCGCCGCACTCGATCGCGCCGACGCCCTAGTTCTTCGTGGCACGCAAGAGTCTTTTCAGGGAGCAGATCCTGCATGGACGAAGCTCCCGTCACGTTTGCTGAAAGAAAAGCCCTCCGTCACCCAGCGCGAAGGCCAACCCCTGCCCGAACCCCTCCACGTCCTCATCCAGCGCGTCCTGGACTCCCGTCCCGGTGTCTCCATTTAGCAACGCGAGGATGGCAAAATGGCATCTTAGCCGTTGACCACCACCAACAACGCGGCGATAATTTAGTAGTACTGACGTTATTCGAATCCTAACCGCCGTGCCGCTCTTCCGTAAGTCACCGCGGAACACGGCAGTTGGGTTGAATTAGGGGCGCCTGCTCGAACGTTCGGCTGCGCCTGTTGGAAGTTCCGCTCTGGGGGAGCGTTCATGGCCTCATTCGCCAGGATGGGAGAGGAAATTCCGGTTTCGCCCGCGCCCGCGCCGCTGCACGCGCAAAATTGGGTCGAGCAGCTGGAAAATTCCATCGTCCGCGGCGCCAATCATCTGCTTTCCCTTCAGGCCGAGCAAGGCTACTGGCAAGGCGAGCTTGAAGCTGACACCACCCTCGAGTCCGATTACATCTATTACCTCTACGTTTTGGGCAAGGCTGATCCTCAGCGCATTGCCAAGCTCGCTAACTACGTCCGCCAGCGCCAGCTCCCCGATGGTGGCTGGAGCATTTATCCCGGCGGCCCCTCCGAACGCAACGCCACCTGCAAAGCTTATTTCGCCCTCAAACTCGCCGGCGATTCCATCGATGCCACGCACATGGTGCAAGCGCGCAAAACCGTCCACCGTCTCGGCGGCCTTGAGCACACCAATTCTTACGTACGCTTCTATCTCGCGCTCGTCGGCGCCGTTGGCTGGGAACTCGTCCCCGCCATTCCCGTCGAGCTGATGCTTCTCCCCAACTGGTGCTACATCAACATTTACGAAATGTCGTCGTGGACGCGCGGCATCGTCATTCCCATGGCCATACTCTGCGCCCTGCGCCCCGATTTTCGTCTGCCGCCCCACGCCCGCGTCGATGAACTTTTCAAAGACCCCGCGCACAAGTCCGCCGCTTTCGATTGGAGCAAGCAGTTCTTCTCCTGGAAAAATGTTTTTCTCGCGCTCGACCGCGCGCTCAAGCTCTACGAAAAATCGCCCTGGAAGCCTTTCCGCCGGCGCGCCCTTCGCGAAGCAAAATCCTGGATGCTCGATCACATTGAGCGCACCGAAGGCCTCGCCGCTATCTACCCGGCGATGATGAACTCCATCTTCGCGCTCATGGCCCTCGGCCACGGCCCCGACGATCCCCTCACCCGGCGCGAAATCAAGGAATTCTCCCGCTTCGAAATCGAAGAGGACGACACCATTCGAATGCAGCCCTGCGTCTCTCCCGTCTGGGACACCTGCATCGCCATGGTCTCCCTCGAAGAAGCCGGCCTCCCGCCCGATCATCCCGCGCTCGTCAAAGCCGCCGACTGGATGCTTTCGAAACAAGTCCTCGGCCCTGGCGATTGGCAAATCAAAAACAAAGACGCCGAGCCCGGCGGCTGGGCTTTCGAATTCCGTAACGATTTTTATCCCGACGTCGACGACACCGCTTTCGTCCTCATGGCCCTTCAGCGCGTGAAATATCCTGATCCTCAGCGCATGGAAAACGCCATCCGTCGCGGCATTCAATGGCTTCTCAGCATGCAGAATCGCGATGGCGGCTGGGGCGCGTTTGACCGCGACAACAATCGCACTTTCCTCTGCAACATTCCTTTCGCCGACCACAACGCCATGATCGATCCTGCAACTGCCGACGTCACTGCTCGCGTCGTCGAGTGCCTCGGCCGCTTCGGCTGGCCCGCCGCGCACCCCGCCATCCAGCGCGCAGAGAAATTCCTGCTCAAGGATCAATCCCCCGACGGCTCATGGTTTGGCCGCTGGGGCGTCAACTACGTTTACGGCACCAGCGGCGTCCTCCGCGCTCTCGAAACCGTTTCTCTCAACACGCGCGAATATTGCCAACGCGCCGTGGCCTGGCTCCGCACCGTCCAAAAGCCCGACGGCAGCTTCGGCGAATCCCTCCGCAGCTACGACGAGCCGCTCACCAAAGGCCAGGGTCCGAGCACGGCATCGCAAACCGCTTGGGGACTCATCGGCCTTCTCGCCGGCGCTGGTGTCAACGATCCCGCCGTCGCCAAAGCCGTCTCCTACCTCGTCCACCAGCAGCAAGCCGACGGTTCCTGGATCGAAGCCGATTTCACCGGCACCGGTTTCCCCGGCGTCTTCTACCTTAAATATCATCTCTACCGCAATTCCTTCCCGGTCTACGCCCTCGCACGTTATGCCAATCTCTCCCGCGGCGTCGAAGATTTCTCCGCCCTCAAGTTCCAGCCCAGCGAATTTCGGCTGCGCAGCGGGTTTTAGTCCGCATGCGCTTTCCTGCGCTGCTCTCCGCAAAACTCGCAAAAGCTCGTCTCGCCGCGCTCTTCTCGGGAGCCCACCGGGCACCGTTGATCGATTTCATCGATGCCGCGGAAGTCTTGCACCCTGGCTCGGCTCACCCCGTTTCGCATGAAAAGATTCAAGGCATTCTTGATAGCTCCGCCCCCATTCTGTGGATCGGCGGAAGCGAGCCTCTCGAGCATCCCGGAATCGCGCATTTCATTCAGGCCATCGCGCAGAGTGGCCGTTTCATTTTTCTAGGAACTCGTGGCGATTTGCTGCGCCGCCGCATTCACGAGTTCCAGCCCACACCGCGATTGTTTCTCACCACTCGTTTCGACGCCGCGCCCTCAGTGAGTAGCGAGCCTCGCAATCCCGCCACGTTCGAATTGGCCCTCGAAGGAATCCGCGCCGCCCGGCTGTCCGGCTTCTTCACCGCCGCGCATGTTCTCGTGCGCGAAGATTCGAACCCTTCCAGCATCCACGATTTCGCCAGCTTTCTTTCCGGCCTGGACCTCGACGCTTGGCTGATGACTTCCGCTACGTCCTCACATGCCGCTTTGCAAAACGCCGGCGAAGCCCGTGCGCTCATTCCCAACTCACAGTGGCGGCGTTTTTCCGAGCACCTCGAGCGCGAACTCCTGTCCGCTTCAAAACGCAACGCCATCGCCAACGCTTCTCTCAACGAAAAGCAATCCGCTCACCCTCGCGAAGAAAGCGCGCGCGTCGCATGACCACCCTCGTCACCGGCGCCGCCGGTTTCCTCGGCAGCCACGTCACCCGCCAGCTTGTTGCGCGCGGCGACGACGTCCGCGTGCTCATGCGCGTCTCCAGCACCAACCGCGCCATCGCCGATCTCTCCCTCGAATACGTCACCGGCGATCTCCGCGACCCCGCCTCGCTCGATCGCGCCTTGAAGGGCGTCAAGCGCGTCTTCCACGTCGCCGCCGACTACCGCCTGTGGGCCAAGCGCTCCCAGGACATTTACGATTCGAACGTCGGCGGCACAAAAAATCTTCTCGACGCCGCCCGCCGCGCGGGCGTCGAACAGCTCATCTACACCAGCACCGTCGCCACCATCGCCGTCGACCGTCCCCAGCATCCCAACGAAGCCACCGACGCCAAACTCGAAGAAATGGTCGGCCACTACAAGCGTTCGAAATGGCTCGCCGAAAAAGAAGCCCTCGCCGCCGCGAAGAACGGCCTGCCCGTCATCGTCGCCATGCCCACCACGCCCGTCGGCCCTTGGGACTGGAAGCCCACGCCCACGGGAAAAATCATTCTCGATTTTCTGAATGGCAAAATGCCCGGCTATGTTGAGACCGGCCTCAACTTTGTTGGCGTCGAAGAATGCGCCGCCGGCCATCTCCTCATCGCCGAAAAAGGCAAAGTCGGCGAGCGCTACCTCCTCGGCGCGGAAAATCTCACGCTCAAAGGCATGCTTGATCTGCTCTCCAAAATTACCGGCCTCCCCGCGCCCAAGCTGAAAATTCCCCACGGCCTCGCTCTGGGTGTAGCCTATGCCAGTACGGCGTTCTCCCGGCTCATCGGCCGCGAACCAGGCATCCCGGTCGAAGGCGTAAAGATCGCGCGCCACATGATGTACGTCGATTGCTCGCGCGCCCGCCGCGAATTGGGTTTCAAAGCCGGTCCGGTCGCAGCCGCGCTCGAACGCGCCGTCCGCTGGTACGAAGCCAACGGCTACATCGCCAAAGGCCGCGCCAAGCGCATGGCCCGCGCCGCCGCTGCCTAAGCTCTTGTATTCTGTGTAGCGGCGGGCTTTAGCCCGGCCCAGTTTTGTAGTGGCCGGTCTTCAGACCGGTGCGCTTTCTTGTCTTGGTTTTGTGTGGGCGCTGGGCTTTAGCCCGGCCCGCTTCGATTTTAGAATTTTGCAACCATGCGCATCCTAGTCACCTTCGCCGTCGAAGCCGAATTCGCCCCCTGGCGAGCGATTCGCGCGTTTCGGAAAGTTCGGATTAACGAGAAGCACTACTCCGGTGGGGTGGAAGTCCTCGAGGCTGCTATCAGCGGAAGCACGGTGTGGATAATTTTCACAGGCATCGGCATTAAGCTTTTTGATTTTCAAACTGCATCCTGCCTTCAAGACGCTGGCGTGGATGTGGTTATCTCGTCAGGCCTGGCTGGGTCCCTAAGCTCTGAGTTTGCTGTGGGTGATATCGTAGTTCCGAAAAAGGTTGGCAGCCTGCGGGACGCTGGTGCCGTCTCAACTACACCGGCGCTTTTTGATTTTGCAAAACGACGGGGAGCAAAACTTGTTGAAACCCTTCTCACCGCAGATCACATAATTGAAACTGGTGACGAAAAGAGCCGCCTGGCAGTTTTTGGCGACGTCGTCGATATGGAATCTGTTCACGTGATGGAGGTTTTTCGTGATGAGGGCTTGCCGGTCGCTACCATCAGAGCCATCAGTGACGCAAGTGATGAAGATTTGCCCATAGACTTTACGGAAGCCGTCGCCCCCGATGGGCGCGTAAAGATCGTGTCTTTGTTGAGGCAGCTCATTGGCCGTCCCGCGAAGATTCCTGATTTGGTGCGGTTTGGATTGCGAAGCAAAGGTGCTGCCCGCAAACTCGCGCCGTTCCTTGATGGCTTTGTGGAAAGTCTGACACCAGAGGTTTTGTGCCACGAGACAGCCACGGCGGGTTCACATGAGTAAGTCTGCAACGACACTCGATTCGCTTCGCACACTCGGCCCCATCCCCAAGACCATGCGCGCCGGCGTCTACCGCGAAAAAGGCTTCGTCCGCGTCGAAGAAGTCCCCGTCCCCGAAGTCGCCGACGGCGAAGTCCTCATCAAAGTTGCCGCCTGCGGCATCTGTGGCACCGACATCAAAAAAATCTTCCACGCCTACGTCGAGCCCCCGCAAATCCTCGGCCACGAACTTGCCGGTACCGTCGTAGCCGTCGGCCGCGGCGTCACCAAATGGAAACGCGGCGACCGCGTGATGAGCTTCCATCACATCCCCTGCGGAAAATGTTTTTACTGCGAACGCCGCCTCTTCTCCCAGTGCAAGCAATACAAGACCACCGGCCTCACCGCCGGCTTCACCCCCAACGGCGGCGGCTTCGCCGAATACGTCAAAGCCATGCCCTGGGTCGCCGATCGCGGCATCGTCGCCCTCCCCGATAACGTCACCTTCGAAGAAGCCACTTTCATCGAACCGATCAACACTATCGCCAAAGCCGTCCAGAAAGCCCGCATCACCGCCGGAGAAACCGTTCTGATCCTCGGCTGCGGCCCCATTGGCCTCCAGCTCTTGATGGTCGCCAACCTCGAACGTGCCAGGCTCTATACCAGCGACCCCATGGCCGTCCGCCGCGCCAAGAGCCTTACTCTCGGAGCGTTGGAGTCCTTTGACCCCACTAGTGGTAAGCTGTTGGCAGAAATCAAGGCCCGGACCGATGGGCGGGGTGCCGATGCGGTTCTGGTGGCGGTGGCGCATCCTTCTGTTGTCATCGATGCGCTGGCAGCGGCAAGGCCCGGTGGGCGCGTGCTGCTGTTTGCCGCCAACGATCCTGTAACCAGAATCGAGTTTCCGGCATCAGCAATAGGGATCGACGAGAAAGAGATCCTGGGCAGCTATAGTGCCGCGGTGGACATCCAAGAAGCAGCGGCAGACCTGGTGCTAGGGAAGAAACTTCCTGTCATGGATATTGTGACGCACCGGTTTCCGCTGGCTAGAATCCAGGAGGGCCTGGAGCTGGCCTTGAAGCCAACCGCGGAATCGTTGAAGATATTGATCACACACGGATGAGAACGACGACACCAAAAAAGACGGAAGTAGGCGAAGAAGTGAAATTTGCCGAGCCGCGCTTGGTTGTGCCCTCAAAAATGACCGCAGCCGTCTTGTACGGCAGCGAAGATTTGCGCATCGAGAAGATCGATGTCCCGGCTCTTTCCGCCGACGAAGTCCTCCTGCGCGTTCGCCTCGCGCTCACTGATGGAACCGACCTGAAAGTTTGGAAGCGCGGCTATCACGCCAAGATGATTCAGCCGCCCGCGGTATTCGGCCACGAACTGGTTGGCGACATCGTAGCTGTTGGCAAGCGCGTCGATCCTCGCTGGCGCCTCGGCATGCGCGTCATCGCCGCCAATTCCGCGCCGTGTTTGCGCTGCTACCACTGCCGTCGCGGCCAGGAAAATCTTTGCGACGACCTGCTTTTCAACAACGGCGCTTACGCCGACTACATGCGCATCCCCGGCCGCATCGTCGTCGAAAACATGCTGGAGGTTCCGCATTCCGTCGATGACCAGAGCGCCGCGCTCGCCGAACCGCTCGCCTGCGTTCTTCGTGGAATTCACGAAATGGAAGTGCGCACCGGAGACACCGCTGCCGTAATCGGTTGCGGGCCCATCGGTCTGATGTTCGTGCGTATGCTTTCGCGCCGCGGCATTCGCGTGATCGCGCTGGCGCGCCGCGCTGTGCCTCTCGATGTCGCCAAGCACCTCGGCGCCTCCGCCACTATCAATGTCACGGAAACCACCGACGTTGTCGCCGCGGTGAAAGCCTTCACGGAAGACAATCTTGGTCCCGATTCCGTCGTCGAAGCCGCAGGAAATCCCGCCACCTGGAAACAGGCTCTCGCCATGGTGCGCCGTGGCGGCGTCGTCAATTTCTTCAGCGGCCTGCCCTCCACCACCCGCGTGGAAATCGAGCCCGCTGCCATCCACTATTCTGAAATCAAATTAATCTCGCCGTTCCACCACACGCCGCGATTTATCCGCGAGGCTCTCGAAGCCATCCGCCGCGGCGACATCTCCGCCCACGATTTCGTCACTGAAGAAATCCGGCTCGCCGATCTGCCCCAGGCATTCGAACGCATGAAGTCCCGCAGCGGCGAAATCAAACTAGCCGTCCGGCCATGACTATGGAGTGCGGGAGCCACGCTCCCGCTTTTCCGGCAACACAGGCTCCACATTCGCCGCTCCCATCGATCTCAGGAGAATCCGCAAGCTAATGCTCCACCCCGGCGAAATCGATCTCACACGCCATGCACCCAATCCCGGCT
>Ga0207152_1110_pt1 | contig 17842 bp, 17 predicted proteins | sample Alteio_BWMinHeat_30_FD_153590 | JGI IMG/M metagenome (GOLD analysis project Ga0207152, IMG submission 153590) | Enriched cells from forest soil in Barre Woods Harvard Forest LTER site, Petersham, Massachusetts, United States -... | ecosystem: Environmental > Terrestrial > Soil > Temperate forest >... | reverse complement strand
CACACCAATAGACATTCACATTCGTACCGTTTTTAATATTGCCTTGTCCCGTATAAGTAACTTTCGCATATCCGGCTGCAGATCCATTAGTTGCTAAAACATCACCTTTTGTACCAAAGGTATTTGAGCCCGAAGTTCCATCATTACCGGTTGTAAAGCGGGCTGAATTCTCCATGGATGTGGAATATTCGGTCCTGGGAAATGCGATAGGGGTTTGCCAATTTGTGGTTCCACTTCCATTTGTATTTAATACATAATTAGCCGTACCTCCACTATTGGGAAGTGTCAAAGTATATGCTGTTATGGCAGAATTGGTAGTTTGTATTTTAATAGTATTCGCACTATTACCTCCCGCTAATTCAAGAATTCCCGCAGTAGTATTTGCTACGCCTAATGTGAATGTAGACTTAGGGGCAGCACCTCCCGCCGTCATTGCCATTCGGCACATTTCTGTCAGGGCTCCCGCTTGATATTTAGAAGTATATACTAAAGCTCCTGTTCGTGTGGCATTGGTAGCCGTAGTCCATATACCCTGTATCTCTCCAAGATAATCATTAGATGTCGATGTAGAAGCTCTGAATCGTAATTCCGCACCAAATCCTGCCGCCGTTGTCCCAGTGCAATAAGCATAAGCATCATAACATACTTGTGGTGCATTAGTAGTAGAGGATGGATAAAGCGATTGTATCGTTGCAACACTTGAGCCTGTAGAAAAAAGATTATACCCTACGGCAAGTTTTTGATTATTGTAATCATAGTAAAAATAAGAAGCTTGATTTTCAAGTGCGGCATTATTTCCATTCCAATAAAGAACACCTCCATCACCGGCAGAAGAATAAGAATTAATTATTCCGGTACTGCTTGTATATAATGGACCATTGCTTAAAAGAGAACCATTAATTCTCATGCCGCCTTTGCTTGTGATACCAAAAACCTCATTCATATTAGTACCGCCATTGCCGGTTCTGAATATCAAATTAGTGACAAGTGGATTTGCAGAAGATACAGGGACTACGGTAAGATCAAAGGCTCGTGTCGAATCGGCAGCTGTCGAAGTAGTACTCCAAACATGACCAAGGAGCTGAAGGGAAGGCGATTGTTGAACCGCCGTGCCTGAGGTAGAAGCGGTAATGTTTTGTAGAATCAGTCCATTGGTATAAGTAGTTGCAAGCGCGTTCTGTTGGCAAAGAAGCGAAGCCGTCCCATCAGCCGCCGTACCTAATCCCATACGGGTAAGTTGGGGCGTTCCTGTCCAGATCGAATTCGAGTTTAATCCCTGTGAAAGCCAAACTTCATTAGCAGCAGCAGAAATTGTTACGCCTGAAAGAACTTGCTGTGCGTGGAGAGCGTTTGCAAAGAAAAGTAAAATACTTATGAGGGAATATATTAGCACAAAAGAAAATCTGGTCATTCTTACTTTACCGGAAAATGCGAAGGAAGGAGATATGATCTCCATATCCGGCAAAGGATGGAAAGTTCTACAGCCGGAATCACAAAAAATTCCAACCCTCGAACGCTGGATCCGAGAATCCAAAAATTCTTTTTCAAGGCATACATTTTTAGAACCCACTAATTTGAACTCCTTTCCATGATGAAAAAATATGAAGGAGCTTATTGAAAAATACTCTCATTAGTTCGGCTGTATTTGTCCCTGGGCAGCTGTTACATACCACACATTATTGGTGCCGTCATTTTTCTGATAGGTCACTTCAATCATATCCTGTCCGGTTGTGCTCTGTAAATATCCACCTGTTCCGGCTGTTGTGGCTTGTCCCGCCCAATAAATAATAGTTGTTGCGGGTTGTGCGAGTTTCCATCCATTGGCTGTGGCATGATCTCCCTGCAAAGCGATCTTTTGCCCTATCGTAGCGGATGAAGGAAGTGTGACAACGCAACGCGAGGCTTTATTCGTAAAGTAGAAATTACCAACGGCTCCCGTTTGATCTGCTGTAATTGTTGAATAGCTATATCCTCCGCCCGAAGCTGCCTGCCATGTAGGAAGTGCCCCGGCACCGTTCGACGTTAGAACATTTCCCGAAGAGCCAAGACCGGATACATTCTGGAAGGCTCCTGTTGCTGTTATCCCGGCGCAAAGGACGGAATAAGCTGTAAATGTCGTATTGCTTGTTCCTCCATTCGCCACTGCGATAGTCGTACCATTCCATGTTCCAGTAGTGATGGTACCGACACTTGTTAGGGATGAGGCCGTAACGCCCGAACCTAATGTAGAGGATGTAAGGACTGATGTTCCGTTAATCTCTAAATTAGAGCCGGATAGTGCCATATTGAAAATTCCATCTCCGGTAATCGTAAAGACTGACGCTGGGGCCGCGCCACCTGTTGATAATAAAAGATTATACCGCGCATTATGAGAAGCATGAGCTGCAGCCTGCCAGTCAATTCCTATATAAGCGGCATTTTGATTTGCAGTCGTATTATCATCAAGCCTATATAAGGTTCTCTGCCCGAATGAAGCGGCGGGAGTGCCGGAGCAAGTCATTGATGATTGCGTCTGCGTTACCATTGCATTGGTCGTTGCGGTACTCTGCGTTTCAAAGATCGGAATAGCGGCATCGGCAGCAACTCCTAAGCCTATCGTGGCAACCTGAAAAGTAGCAGCAGTATTGGTATTCTGCGGAGTTGAAAGAGTGATCGTTCCAGATCCATTTGTAACTGTGAGCTGATTTGAGGTTCCGGTAATTGTTGCATTGGTGAATCCCGAACCATTACCGATAGGAAGGCTTCCATTTGCAGCAGAACTTCCATTAAAGCCTGTCCACTTATCGAACCGGAGATTAAAATTTGTTCGCCTAGCCGTTGTGCTATTTTCCATCCTCCGAGCCCATATCCTAAGATCAGTATCTGATCGCCTACATTTGAACTCGCATCGAGCGGCAGATTAAAAAGAACGACATCATCGGGATCATCGGCTTTATAGGTTGTCCATGATGCCATAACCAGGTCATCGGTGGCATCAACGGTAACCGAGGAATTTCTCGGACCTATCGGTCCTTGCGGGCCGGCCATAATTGCCGCCAGAAATTGCGTCGTTGTTATTAGCGCGATTGGCGCAGCCTGTGATTGTGCGTATGCTGCTATCGGATCGCTCATACTTCGATGGTTATAGCCGGAACAATCGGCACAATGCCCTTAAACTTTTTATATCGCAATCCGCCCGAGCTTACAAAGACATCGAAAGAGGCGCTCGTTAAGATCGGCGAATACGATTGCATATTATCAAGCTGCTCGAATGTATAAGTAATAGTTATCTCTCCTGTAAGCGGAGTAGATATCGATATGGACGGCTGATCCGCTAACGGAGATCCAAGGAGTATGTTGTTAAATGTGCATTCTGGCACAAATCCCGTTAAATTATCGGGCGTTATGCAATAACCTCCCGAACCGCCGTTATATAAACCTACCGAACCTCCGAGCGAAAAAGTATTTGCATCGATCGCGGTAATTACCCATGTTCCGTTCGCAGCCGGGTCCTGACAGCCGGAAAGTATTTTTGTCTGTCCGTTCGAATATCCATGATTCGGAATTGTTACCACGATAGGGGATGCCTTCGTTGTGCCGGTAATCTGTTTATAAGTTCCGGTATTGACAACCAAAACCCAATCCGCACCGCATACAAGCGGTTTCGAAATAAGATTGAAATTTGGACAGTCGTTATTAGCCATTAATCATAAAATTTAGAGATGATTCATTCGCGCCCCCGCGAATTGTGCCTCATTAACATCCGGAGTTTTTCCTAAATGCTGTAGCGGGGAAAGGTAACGCTCCTTTTTCTCGGGATAATGAACCCCGCGAGATACTTTTTCTCCACCCCGCGATTCAATAATTCTGCAATTGCCCAACCGGAATCACTTCTTCCGCTTCTTCGATATATTCTTTCGATAATCGCCGCAAAAGTGCGGCTTCATTCATATCAAAAATGATCGGTGCCATTGCTTTCCGCTCTCCGCTTCTCACTTGCTCGCTTAGAGAATCAAGGAGGATTCGTGATTGCAAATCCTCCAATTTCTTATCAAGAGCATAAAGCCGATCGAGCGTGGCGATCATTTCAATTTCTGATTACCAAGCGGAACTTGCGGCGGATCGGCAACATGATATCCATGTAGCCCCAACGCTGTCCCAGCTCCGATAACAACCGCCACAACGATCGCTATCGGAGGAGAAATAAGCGGTAAGGCAGCAATAATAGCCGGATAGCTCATAAGCCCCGATGCTCCGCCTACTATTGCCTTCCCGATATTTACCCAGTTCCATTTGAACAGGGTTGAAAAGAAGTTACCCATTATGCTTTTGGATATAATGGAATGAGTTTTGCAACTTCAGCCTCGAAAGCAATTCCTATATGGATTACAGGGATAAGCTGATCGAGGAATGGATCCATCTCTGCCGGAAGATATGCTTCGGCTGTTTTGATCGTGGTATCGAATGTCGCTTCGAAATTCTCAGCCGTTACCTTGCCATCGGCAATGTCCTGCTGAACGATATCGATCTCCGGTTTGAGTTTCGGTTCTAATAACTCAATAAGAGCTACGCCGCCCGAAAGTGCGCCGCTCGATAATATCTGTCCAATGTTAAATGACATGTTATTTTTTCTTTCTATTGATTAATGAAAATTTTATTCCTCGATATCGCGCATCCTTACCATTTTCAATTCCCATGCATTGAAAATTACTTCTTCGCCAGCATCGCCATATTGTTCATCGATACGCTCACAAATGACCTTGTTCGGATCGACGCGCTTGATCTGCAGTTCTTCATCATCGCCGCCATTGACGCGCACTATATCACCTGGTTCAAAGCGGGTCATGATACTGTTTCGTTATGAATGGCATGTTCAATATCATCGATATACTCGGCAAAGACATTCCCTTGCTTCAGAGCATCGGCGAGCTTCTCATTGAAGAATTCGGATTCGAGCGCACTCTGTAAAATTTCATCCTTGCCTTTTGCGGCTCCGACTAAAGTGCAGCCTTCGGTATTCGACGGGAAATTGCCGGCATGAATCCGCACTGCTTCGAAGTTCAGAACGCCGATAAGCAATGGCATCATCTTTCCGAAATGCGGAGACATGGTCATTGTGAGCGGATATTTCCCCGGTGGAATTGCCGTATGCCCAAAAACTTTTGGATCGGTCGCCGGTCGCCATGTCGGTTCAAGCGTCCAACAAAAATGAACGCCATTCCAGAGCATTTCGCCGATCGTGCAATCGGCATCATAAACTTGTCTATTGATAGTTATGAGCGTATCCATTTACTTCATTTTATTAAAAGCCGATTCAACGATCCATGTCAGGATTATCATCGCTATACCTATGATAATCAAACCTATCATTTATTCAAGATTTCATACCAATGAATGATCGTTGTAATGATCGTGAATGTACCTATAATAGCGGCAACCCATTTCCATATTCTGCCTATCGGAACGATCCGGTTCACGCTTTGAAAAAAATTACCGATATAAGCATAGGCCTCCTGGCGGTTTCTCTTATCCTGAAGAAGCCCATAGCATTCATCGGTTCTTTTTGTATTTGTTGCAAGATTAATCGTTTGTTTACGAAAATTCTCACTCAAATCGGCAACCACATTACGAATAGGTTTTTCTTTCGGAATATCCGAACCGTTATAGGACGGTGCGGTGATCTTATCGAATGCTGAAGGCAAGTGCTTTTCCAGCACTTCTCCGAAATTCTCGACGGTAAGCGGTGTTGATTCCATTATTATCTATTCACGGAAATAGTTTTAAGTCCCTGTTCATTGCGATGGATAAATGTATTGCCATAGCGCAGATCAAACGATCTGATATTTTTAACAATCGGTTTAGCTTGAACTATACTCAATGCATCCACATAAGCAGATTGTTCGTTCGTTTTTGCCGGATGTGAGTAATAAGCAGGATTACAAGTCGGGCATGAAGAACTCCATTCGCTTTCTCTGATTATACAGAGAGAGCGGTAAGGATAGCCGCAAACAGCCGCTCCGGTTATCACTGAGTCCCATCTTGCATCAGAACGGGTAACTATCGGGAATACCCATCTATGGGCATAGGGATAGCCGTACGAGGCTTCCAAGTCCTGATCGACTACTGCGCCGAGCATGACATTACTTCCCTGGGGGAAATCACCATAGACTTTGTAGAGAACTTGCTTACCTGCCGGAACGGTAAATCCGAGATCGAAAAAGATAGCGAATGATTTTGTCGAATCAGGATCCGGAAATTCTGCCATAATGCCATCCTTGGCAGAGGCATTCATATAGGTGTCGATATGCTCATTAGCGATCGGCAGCAGAAATCTTTCATTCTGAGCGAAGGCGCTTGCAGCGAACAAAACGATAAAACCAAAAACGAATCTCACGATATTCTTCATTAGTTTAATCCTTTCTCTTGTGAAAATTTCTTGAGCATTTCTACTATTTCATGATCAGCCGTGAAATCTCCGAGCCAACTTGTTCCATATGCTTTGCGCTGAGCCAGAACATCATTGAGTGAAATTCCACCGTAAAGAAGCTGCCATGCGCCGATGATAAGCCCTGTGCGGTCACGACCATGGGAGCAATGAATGTGCACGCTCATACCCGGTGTGTTCGCAGTTAAATATGATTGGATATCTAAAGCTAACTGCCTGACTATTTTTTCATCAGGATTGAATGGATCAAGCGGGCATTCTGCAAAGCCAATTGCCACTGAAACTTTTTTCTCTTCGGTTAATGGATATTCCGAACTCGAATTCAGTTTCAGAATTATCTGAACGCCGAGTTTTTCAAGGGTGAAAATTCCCTCTGCATCGGGTTGTGCACTACGAGATAATGTCTTCCCGCCTATTGATTTTACTATGCCGAAATTATTTAGACTCATAGCGTTTATTCCTCTCTATATTTTGGAAATGCTCACGACTGTAAAATAAATCTTTTACCCATCCGGTAACGACCGAGAGACTTTCCACGAGAGCCGAGCTGATGAATGGCTGCTTGTTCTCAGCCCCAATCGGTTTATTCGGGGCTGAGCAGGTAAAAAAGAATATGAGAATGATTCGAATCATTGACATTCCAATACCGGATGAATTTCTAAAAAATTACGAATACGATGCGGCGACGGCGAATGAAATTTATCCTGAAAGAGCACTCCTGTAACGGTAATACTATCGCCTATTTTTTTTCCGAGAATAGTTCTTCGCGCTGCAATAAATTTTTTCAGATATGGAGATTCGGCTGCCATTTCATTAAGCGGATCAACGAATTCACAGACGAGCGTGGAGTCTTTGTAATTACCTTTAATTTCTATATGGAGATCGCCATCCGCTTCTTTGGCAATGCGGGTAATAACTCCGGAGATCTCAATGAGGCTTTTTTCTTTCGGAAGGCGCACCGTTTGATTACCAACTTTCGTTACCGGAAGAATGGCAAGATCGGCAACAGTTTTCTTTATAGGGGCGCTTGCGGGTGAGAAGCCATCGGTAAGGGTTTTAATATTCCAACGCTCTTTCGTCTGGCCATAGCCGGAAACACAAAAACCTGCTAAAAGCAGGAGCGTAAAAATGGCTTGTTTGATATATCTGGCAGTCATTGGATAAATACTGCCTTCCATGCAAAATAACAGAGACCGAGTATATAAACGCAGAATGGGAATTTTTGTTCCCCGCTAATTATCGGTAGCATTATCGCCCATTGGGGCAAGTAGCCCCTGGAACTCCACATGCCAAAGAGCTACAGGATAACTATTTGTAGCTCGAGTCATTATTAGAGTTATGTCTGCCGGCACTACTTCCTGTTTATGGTGAGCTCCTACCGCTACGAAATCATTCATATTCCATGTTATTTTAATTGAATTCGGATTTGCGCCTGCTGCATCCTGTCCATTCCTGATCGGGTTTAATTTAAATTCCACTTCGATTGGGTCTGCAATAAGGACATCCGTATTGGAATTCATATAATTGAACCATCCTTTACCTTGGATAGCAACAGGCCTGAAGCGTGCGCCCCAGAGGATGAAAATGCTTGCCGTACCGTTTTGCCCGGTAATAATCGGTGCCGATCGTGTAGCGCCTGTTATTCCGAGATCGGTATCGGATTTGCATTCGTCATCGGAGAATTGATAATCCGGAGAAGTAAGCGTTTTCCATACAAAATTTGTGAACTTCAGATTCACGGCATCCCATGTGCATTGAAAGCGACCCCAGACAGGGATACGTCTATTTGGATTCGGCGTTTCCAGAGGGCGTATGAATATCCATTGATTCAGATCTTCCGACCATTGGATAAATTGATGGGCATAATTTACGTTGGTATCTCCATCGGTATCACTATCGACATCGGAATCTCCCTGACGCTTCACCATGCAAAGAGCGCTGAACCAATAATCGGTAACATTCGGGCCAGTAGGAGATAATCCATCAATATAGCAATTGCCGAACTCGGGTCCTTTATAATGGAATTGAATAAAGAGATTCATTCCATAGGTATCGTTCTGTGGAGTGCCTTGTGGTTCGATTTGCGGCATCATACCATATTGGGCCACCCATCTTGAGTTTATCGTATCGTACCATTCGAAAACCTCTACCTGGGCAAAAGTCTTTTGTATAGTACCCCCCGAATAAAGAAGAACTTCCCGCGTTGATTGACGATAAAGATTATTATTATTATTATTGTTATTATTTCCGCCACCACCTCCGGTTTGTAAATTTGTTCCTCCCCCAATACCTCCATAAGTATTCACTAATGTTACCTGAGGTGCATTCGTGAGATCGTCATAATTGAGATTACCGTTTGCATCTACCGGAGAAGCCTGCCATTCGGAATAGGGAATGGTTAGATAAATCTGATTATAGGTATGATTGCCCATCCGGTAATAAACCATATTACCGCCTTCCTGCCAGGCATCTTCATAATAGGCCATCGGATCATCATCGGTAGTGAGTCCGGTGAAATCGCGCACGACCATTTCTTTGTTGACCGTGAATTTCATGGCTGCGATCCGGGCTATATCGAATAATGGATTGAACTGATTCGGTGCGGGAACGACAGTTTCACCATAGGTAAATGTTTTCTTGCCGTGCATCAACGCCTGAAGCGCATAGGCTGCGCTCCAATCTCTGGATGCAAACGGAGCATTAATATCCGCCCATGGATTCCATACCAAGGGAAGATGGGTATTGGAGTTCGGCAAATCCTCATAAGGCGAATAAAGATACGATCCGGGAATCCACCCCTGTCCGCTCAGATTTTCTTTTGCTATTGAAGTCTGATGACCGAGCAGACTGAGGGTAATTGGAGTGTACCCATAGCTTACATCATTTTCGTTGAATAAATTTTTTCCGTTCGGGCCGTCATAAACTAAATTCGGAGGATAAATTGCATTGGCTGTTCCATATTGATGGGTATTCCACCTAAGCGGTGGGATTTCTATCGGAGTGAGTTTTCCATCCGACGGGCAAATTGCATATCCAGGAGATCCTAATTGTGAAATTTTAATGCAATCGGAAGTAATTTTTCGCGCCTGTTTATCGAACTTCGTTCCATTCGTCCATTTCTGGGATCCATCGGCATTTAGTGGAAGTGCAACACCGGGCTGCCACATCGGAGTAAATTTCATATAGGGCATTCCGATAAATGGACCGGATTGCGTAATAGGAAATTTCAGATCCATGACAAACTGCCAGAGAACATTTTTTATAAATGCAAGAAATTTATCCTGGGCAGCATAGGTAACCGGCGTTTGAAATAATTTATTTACCGTTCCTTGAACGGGTGCAACCGGAAGTGAGGACAATGATCCCATCAGATCAAATTCTACCTGGCGGATTCCCTCCCAATTCGTGCCAAAGGAAACATTTCCGATCGTCCACATCCCGTTCGCGTTGGGATCTGCGGCTCCCTCAATAAATACTTCCATTCCATCCACAAAATCCATATCGCTCTGATGTCCATAAAGAACATCTTCAAGATAAGTGGTATACACTCTAATGGCATTCGTGGCGGAGGTTGATGTTTTTGTTCCGAATACCGAATGATCGGTTCCTATGCCGGCGCCACGTATCGCAATACCTTGCGGATCGATGCCAAAGATAATATTCCAGATCGTAACGAAATCTTTTTTAGTATCTAGATCCAGAGAATTAAAACGTGAAACAGTTTGAGCGTCATAGCCATTATTCGCATCGTTGAACTTCGCACTTATACCGGTCATCCGCGAATCTATTTGCGCGAGAATCGAAGGATCGCATGAGCACCAGGATGCCATTCGCTTGATAAGCTGCCGGATCGATATTGGATACCATCCGTTACGAAAAGAAGTCGGATCGCAGCCTGTCACGGTCTTCGTTAAATCCGTAAATCCGGCATGAGGCGGAACTGCAATTATTCCGTCCGTTGTACTTCCTCCGTTATTGAGAGGAGCAAAATTTCTCCATGTTTGGTAGTTCTCAGTCCCAATCCATTCTTGCGCTCCAAGGCCTGCGCCATAATTTATTGCAGGGGCGATATTAAAGTTATCCGGCACATCTTTATTAACTCCGGTAGGATCGAACCCCGAGGCGTTCAGAAAATCGGCTATATGTATATTGGAATCTCCTTTAGCTTTGAACCCAGCTACAAAAGCCTTGCAATTCGGATGAGTTGGCGCATTATAGCCATCAGTATCAGGTTTGCCGATAGATTTATTCCCATCTTGCCAATGATTCCAAATAAGGTCACGCATGGAATATTTCTCCAAACGGGTAAAGATTGGCGTGCATTCCAAATGAATGATTGGAATACGGAGAAGATTCGACGGATTCGATTCGTTGCGTAATACTATCGGTTGATCCGGCATAGTATCTTTATTGATATCGCCGGTGAAGGTAACCCTCAGATAATTATCCGGCACTCCTACAATATGTCCCGGTGAATTAGTGGGGCCAGGATTTCCTCCAAGAATTGCACCGCCTCCAACAGCTTTGAATTTCGTTGTCCACAAAATATAATCGGTCGATATGGTTTTATCGTTGAAGATCAGTTGAGAGAGGGAATATCCATATTGAAAAAGCTCCTGCCAGGGAATGAGGGCGCCTGTTCCGTCTTTTCCGGAGAAGCCGCCTTTATCGATAAAATCAAATGCTGTTTTACCTAATTGAATAATGAGCAGTTCGTCGGCTTCGTTGTATTCGATATCCCCGTTATAATTGATAATATCGGAATTTTTCTGCCGGTCAAGATAAATGCAGTCCCATGGAAAATATTGCTCCCAGAGATAGGGATTCATCGGGACATTAGTCGGATTACCGAGCCCACCGCCGAATGTCATATTGAAGAGATCGCGCCCGGATTGATCGAGCCGTAAGATGCGCGGCTGTATCCATCCGTCTTTCGATTGAATAGGAGGGAAGTACCACATGCGGTAATTACGGGGCGGGACATATCCGGTTGACATTTATATTCCTCCGAAGGTTCGTTGAAGACGGTTCTGAAAATTCGCATTCGAAGCAGCCTGAGGATCATAACCCGACTTGGATTCTATGCTTTCGAGAACTGCAATAGTCCGTTCGGCTAATTGATTCGAGCGTTCGAGCGATGAATGCATTCGGCTGAAATCGGCATTGCTCATACCGCCGCCACCTCCGCCGCCGCGAATCGGTTCCGCCTGATAATGGCGGGAGTCTGCATATTGAGTGCGGCGCGGCCCGATAGGGTAGATATTTCCTTTTCCGTCGTCAAGCTCGGGACCGAGTTCGCCGGTGATATGAGGGCCGGATGGCCGTCTGCCGCCGCTTGCTAATCCGGGAATTTTAACTGCTGAAAAGATATCCGAGAGAATAGGTCCAATGCCCGGAATAAAATTGAGCCCCGCACCGATAATATCTTTCGCGCCGACTTTACTTCCGCTGGCCGCTTTGCTGCCAAGTTTTGTGAGGGCATTTGTTACGCCGGCTTCCGTTGCTTTTGCAGTGCCCGTTGATTCGGCTGTTGCTTTAGTCTGATCGGCAAAACTATATTGCTTAGGTTTATATGACCATAGATCGGCAATATCAGTATTACCCCAATTTATTCCACCCTTTCCATAATTCGGATCACTGAGATTTGGCATACTGCCACTTCCCAAACCGGATGAAATTCTACCCGTAGAAAAATCATAATCACCGAGCCCTGGTTTCATGTGCAGTAGTTCTTCATCTGCATGAAATAAATCCTTCCCCTTAGTTAAATAACTTTTTGCATCCAGAAATTGACTGACTTTATTAATAGAATATTTTATTTCACCTAATTCATCGGTACCATGAAATCCATATCCAGATTGGGATTGATTTGGAGCTAATCCCAAACCTGAAGTGCCCCCGAATTCTTTTTGGGAATCTTCGTAGGCCTTTTGTCTATCGGCATCGGATAACGTTTTATCCTCACTCGCTTTTTTAAAAATATATTTTCTATATTGCCTCTGAACCTCGCTATCTTTTCCAGTGCCTTCATTTATTTGAGCATAGGGATGTTCACCGATAAAATTCGTCCCCATGCCATTATGTGTTTTATCTGCATTAAGGATTGCTTTTTGTGAATCGGTAAGAACTCCGCCGCCCGGATTGCTGAAATAATCAGTTACATTTGCTTTTAGCGAGTTATCCGATAAACCACCACCGCCTGAATTCAGCGTGCCATTAATCGAAACGGAAGCGGTAGTGATCGAAATGGAAGCAGTATCTATCTTCGAAATTTCATTATCTTTTTTACTGCCACCGAGTGCAGAGTTAGCTTTTTGGATTGCATCGGAGAGTGCTTTATCTTGGTTGGGGACAACACCAGTGCTGGTAACGGAGAGCGATTTGCTGATCTCTTCGAATATTCTGTTCTCGCCGATCTTCAGTAACCCTCTGCCAATATCGGCCATAATGCCGCCATTCTTGCCGAAGATGGAGTTTTCCCACTGCGATGTTTCTTTCTCGATCGCATTACGGAAGACATCGGTAATGCTCTTGAGATCCTTTTCCTGATCGGCTATTTTTTTAGCCTGTATCTTTTGGAGTTCCTCAACATGCTTATCGGATTCTTTCTGCTCAAGATCCCTCCATTTTTTATTGGCTTCGAACTCCGCTTTACGGAATTGCTCTTCATTCTCAAGTTTCGCAGCGAAAGCCTTACCCCAATCGTCGTAGATTTTTTTCCAATGCGCGAGATCGTCCTGCCAGAGTTTATCGTGCGCTTCATTGCCGGCACGTATGATCGCCTGATAATCCTTATCGTTTTTGACCGCAGCATCGAGTTTTTCCTTATCTTTAATACCGAGAGCGCGGTAATAATTATAGACGGCTTCGATATTGCGCTGGCGCTCTTTTTCATCTTCGGAGAATTTAATATTCTCCCATTCTTTTTCGGTGATTTGTCTGGTAAAGAACCGGGTATAGGCAAGATTCATCGCCTGCTCATGAAGCAGGTTATTTGCAGCTTTTTCCGCTTCGAATGCTTCAAGCGCTAAATCTTTTTTGGATTTCTTGAAGTCGGCACCGAAATTGTTATCTTTACCGGGTTTGGTTTTTTCCGTTACTATTTTTTTAGTCTCGGCAATCACTCCATCAACATAATCGGTGATTTGCTTCTTATCGGTTTCATTGAATTGCGGTGTACCGAGTTCATCATGCGATCCGATAATAAATTGCCGGAGGGCATTAAAGCCACCCTGCCGGTCAAGCTGGCCGGATTTTATACGATCTGCAATATCGCCGCGAAGAGCGGTAAATCCTCTTAATGCTTTCTCTTGATTATCTTGCTGTCCTACTAAAGTAGGATTCATGGCCTTTTCCATGAGATGAATAAGCTTGCCCCATCCTTCAATCGAATGATGAACTGCCGTTCCCATGGTAGCGAGAGCCGGGATAATATCCATGCCGATAGAGGTAGCCACTTCTTCCAATTCGACCTTAGCATGTTTATATCGCTCCGCGGCCGTCTCCATCGTTTTATTCGCCTGTTCCTGAGCGGTATTCGTGCCGGTGATTGCTTTTTTCGTTTCATCGAATTTGCCGATATTTTTATCTAGCGCCTCATAAACTTTCAGGGCTCCACGGGCACCTTGACCGAATAATTCTGTGAGAATTTCCATCCGGTTGATAGGATTGCCGACTTCATTTAATTTATCGTGAAGTGTTTGAAATCCCTTTACTAAACCGACCTTTTCAGGATTAATATCATTATAGGTAAGCCCGAGTCTGGCAAGCGCATGTTGCATTATCGGAGTGCCGGCAGACATCTTTGTAATGAGAAGCGCAAATTTACCACCTGCCTCTGCGCCTTTTATTTCCTCATTATTGAGGAGCACCATTGCCGTGGCTGTTTCTTCAAGTGATATACCAAGGGCATGGGACATCTCCCCGGCTGTCCGCATGCCTTCGCTCATTTCTCCGATCGGAGCTTTCCCTTGCTTCGATGCTGCGGCTACCACATTCATAATACGTGCAAGCGAAGCAGCTTCCTGGTCTGCCGAGCCCACAGCAAGCCCAAATTGGTGTAATTCGCCGGTGAGTAACGTAGCCGATTCTTCAGCGGTCATATTTTGTGCCTTGGCAAGCGTGAGAACCGATTGTGTAGCGGAATCGGTAGCTGCTGTATTATCTCTGAATTCCTTTCCAAGGGAACGAAGAACTTCTTGTGTTGCTCCGATTGCTTGAGGTAATTCAGTATTATAAAGGACTGCCGTTTTACGAAGGCGTTCACCAAGATCATCCAATGCTTTACCTTCGATACCGGTAGTATTCGAAAGATTAGTCATTGCAGTTTGATATTCAGCGGCAAATTGTATCGCTTCTTTACCGATCATTCCCGCTGCGCCGATGATCCCTGCAGCTCCTAACGCTCCGGAAAGCGGGATACCGCTGCCCGTAATGAGATTTCTTCCCGTACCGAGGATACCAACGGAAGAACCCATGCCATGACGGTTGACTTCTTCGCGCTTGCGGACATACGCAGAGTAAATTCCTATCTGTTCATCGAGGGATTTTTTGAGGTCTTGCGTTGCCTTGTCATTGCGGGCCGATTCATCAGTCCGCATGGCATTATTAATTTTCTTCTTTTCTTTTTGGAGGTTACCGAGCTCTTCAACGATCTTCTTGGTTTTCTTACCCTCGAGCTGCGCTTCCAGATCGGCATAGCGCTGAGAGGATGCATGAATAGCGGCAAGAGCCTGTTCATGCTGTTTGAGCCTGTCGGCTTCGCTCTGAGGATGAGTGGCGCCTTTGCGAATATTCCGGATACGTTCGGCATGAGCTTTTTCCTTCGCCTCCCATTCGGCGAAGAACGCATCCATCTGCGAGGTATCGAACGGCCCTATAATAATTGGACCTACATTGAGATCATTCATTTGCTTGGTGCCGGTTTATTTTTCTTCTCCCATTCATCATCGGTCGCATTGTTCATTCCGGATTTTATATTCGTAAAGAGGGCAACGATCCATCGCTTAATAAATGGATCGTTAATGAGCCGCTCAAATATTTCATAATTACCGCCAGAAAGTTTATAATCTTCGATGAAATCCTGATATTCGGGCGGAATATATCCGTCAATGCTTATTCCGCTTCGCTTGACTCGGGTAAGAGTTGGGGATTTTCCATCTTGCCATTTGTATCCGAGCTCGGTATTATGCTGCTCTCTGTGTTCGCTGAATCTAGCGATAATTGCGGATGCGAGTTCGCTATCTGCTCTTCGAGAGCTGAGACCTGTTTTTCGAGATCCGCTATTCTGATCTGGTAACTCGAAAGCAGGATGATAGTCGAACTCATCGTAAAACCCGAGATAATACCCTCCACGAATTTCTCTTCGAGCTTATCATTCCAATAGAGATCTTCGACAGATGCAGCATTCGGCGTTGCAGGTTCTATAAAGAAAGAAAGAACGACAATAATGGCATCCGGACAATCTGCCGAGAATCCCATAAGCCAATTCTCCACCTGCGATCCGGTAATGACTTGATTCGCTTTCTTCAGTTCGCGCTGGGCAACGATATTGAGTGCCCATCGTAATTGTTTTTCCCGTGCTTTACCGATGCGCGAGAGCACTTTATATTTATTCTGCGGCCTATCAGGATCGAGCGATTGCAGAATGAATTCCGGCTGCTCGGTGATCGGTTTGAGGGGTTCGGTTTGGTTTGACATAAAAAGTGAATATTATGAAGAAAAAAAACGGCGCATCCTTTTTGATGGGAGACGCCGCGTGATTAGAATAATCTATAATGAGGCGGTTAATCCATCTCCATAGAGATAGAAACGGTTGTCGATACTGCTCCGCCTGCCAGACTTACTACCCAATCAATGACATCGCCGAGCACACCGGAAACGGTATGCGTATTATCGGCGCCGGATACATTGCCGGCATTGATCGTTACCGTCGATGTCGTAGTAGCGCCGTTCTTTCTCGTTGTTACGGTCACACTCCCGCCGCCTGTCGGGTCTTGCGTAGTAACATAGAGGTTACGAAGCGTCGCGGAACCCGCCAATATCGTAGATTTGGCGATGGAAGTATTCGTAGGCTGTCCGCTGATGCCGACATAACCGGTTGCAATACTTCCCGCTCCTCCAATGACTTGGGCTGCCATTAATTACTACCCTCCGTTTTTGCCGGAATAGCTTTCTGCGTAGTTTGCACTACCACCGCTTCATACTGCTCTTTGAAAGCAGCATCGGAAGGGCAGAGCGGCAATCCATAAGGCTTCCCGTCGGATCCTATGGGAGTAACCACCCAATGACCTTTAGGAGCGCGGACTGCGCCTCCCTGAGCTTCAAACTCTTCGTATTCATGCTCGGCTGTACCATGCTTTGTCGCATTGACCGGGCGAGCATCGAAAAGCTCGCCCATCTTATTTTTATATTGTGACATTTTTTTTAATTATTAATTATCTTTCAAATTGAGTGTGATGACATTCGCGCCCGAAGTCGTATCCACGTTAATATTCGGCTGCGGCGATATCACGGAATCATCGGGATTGCACATAATATGACCCGCTCCGACAACTTCAACATCATACGCGGATGTACCCATATTGAATGTGGAATTTGCCTGAATGCAGTTGACGAGTTTAATCACATCGCTATTGGCGAAATTGACGTCATATTCGCACGCTTCACTCATTGAATCTTCGAATGCTCTCCAGGAGGCAATCGATACGCTGAGATAAAAGAATTTAGCATTCACCATGACGCGGTCATATACTTCCATCTCGTCATTCATCTTTGGTCCTGGACCGGCCGCGGCTTCCATAGTGAATTCATTGCCGGATCCCAGGTTGCCTAAAATTGCCGTTCCGCCGGAGTTCGTGCCCTGAACGGATGCATAAGAATTAAAGCCGGGGATCTGGATGCTTCCAAGTCCGTTGGTGGATGTAGCCTGAACGCCGAGTGATTTCATTTGGACGGCTATACCGGTGAGTGCGGCGGCTCGCGCATCGAGTAATTTCCTGTTCTCAGCAGGAGCGAGTTGCCCGTGAAAATCAATATCGATATATCGATCGCTATCATTAGTGAGAAATTTCCAATGATTCACGCCTAAATTCGTGCCCGTTGCATTGCCGACGATCTGCGTCGTTTGTGTTGTGCCGTTCTTTACGAAGGAAGCATACGTGCCATCTGCCATTTGCAGCCATGCCTGGATCGGCTGCTGCTGCGTGATGATAAGCTGCTGGATCAGCCCGAAGTCCGTTTCACGTGCCCGCCCGATAATATTGAATTTTCTCTTGCGGTAAAATGGGCGGGATTGGGAAAGCGGCACCGTAAGAGATTCGAGTTTCAGATCGAATTTCTCATATGGCGAGATCGTAAATGCCTTCGTTGCATTCGTCCTTATATCAGTCGAGAAAGTAAGAACCTTACCCTCGGTCT
>Ga0207152_1109_pt1 | contig 17977 bp, 18 predicted proteins | sample Alteio_BWMinHeat_30_FD_153590 | JGI IMG/M metagenome (GOLD analysis project Ga0207152, IMG submission 153590) | Enriched cells from forest soil in Barre Woods Harvard Forest LTER site, Petersham, Massachusetts, United States -... | ecosystem: Environmental > Terrestrial > Soil > Temperate forest >... | reverse complement strand
TATTGCTGAAGAATAAGATCATAAAATATGTTGCAACTAATGTAGGAAAAGGAAACCCACGTGTGTATTATAATATAGCGCAGCAATCTGAAAAAGCAGATTTTGCCCAGCTCTTCGTTCAGTTGCAGAATAACACAAAATTTAAAGATAAGAGCAAGCTTATTGAAGACCTGAGAAAGCAGTTCAAAGATTTTTCGATGGCTAAAATAGAAGTAAATGATTTTGTGCAAGGTCCGCCAATGGAAGCCCCGATCTCTATTCGTGTATTCGGAGAAAATATAGATACGCTTAGAAGCCTGACCCCACAGGTAGAGCAAGCGCTTTTGCAATGCAAAGGTGTAGTGAATGTAAATAATGACCTCAATGCATTGAAAACCGATATTAAGGTCAGCATTGATAGAGAAAAAGCAAGGACCCTTGGCATATTAACTGCGGATATTGACCAGACGATCCGTTTGGCCATAGCCGGACTTAATATAGGCGCTTATACAGATGAAAATAGTGATGACTACAATATCGTAATTAACGCGCCAAAAGATAAGGTGGCTACATTGAGCAGCTTTCAAAATGTGTTTGTAAATAATGTTGCCGGTACACCAATAGCACTAAACCAGGTAGCCAAGTTAACTTTTGAAAGCTCTCCGGCAGCTATCAACCATTTTAATAAGAACAGGTATGCAAAGATAACAGCATCAACTGCCAATGATGTGTTAGCTAACAATGTTTTGAAAGAGCTTGTTCCGAAGCTGAATAATATAAAAATGCCCACCGGTTATTATTACAAGCTGGCAGGAGAGGCAGAGAGTGAAGATGATGCTTTTGGCGGCGGTTTTATGATGATAGTCATTGCCACTATCTTCCTTTTTGTGGTTGTCCTGATCTTACAATTTAAAACTTTCAAAGGTTTACTCATTGTCCTATCTGTTATACCCCTGGGTGTAGTTGGTGGTGCTGCTATTTTGTTTCTCACAGGTTACCCCATGTCATACATCACAATAATTGGCTTTATAGGGTTGGCAGGTGTAGAGGTAAAGAATTCTATATTATTAGTTGATTTCACGAACCAGTTAAGACGGCAAGGAGTGCCGCTGATCGAGGCGATCGAGAAAGCCGGTGAGATACGTTTTTTACCGGTAGTACTAACTTCTATCACTGCTATCTGTGGCCTCTTACCGATCGCGCTAAGCCCGAACCCTCTTATTTCGCCATTGGCTTTAGTATTAATAGGAGGACTCATTAGTTCTACTATCCTTTCAAGAATAGTTACACCGGTTGTATATAAACTGCTTCCACCTAAGATCGAGATCGAGTTAAATGACAAAAAATAAATTAGCAAACAATTAAAATCAAATGAAATGAAAAAAGTAATAGTGCGCTACAAAGTAAAAGCCAACAAAGTTGAAGAGAATGAACGGCTCGTAAAAGAAGTGTACAAACAACTACACGAGGAAAAATTGGAAGGGTTTCATTATACCACATTAAAACTCGATGATGAGGTAACATTTATTCATATTGCATTTGCTGATACAGAGCAGGCAAATAACACATTCAGCAATTTATCTGCCTTCAAAAAATTTCAGGCAAACATCAAAGACCGCTGCGATGAATCTCCCGTCGTAAATAAGGTAAGCGTAATTGGTTCTTACAACTTTCAAATCGATGCAATTTAATTTCTAAATAATAACGATCAAAAAAAACAATCATGCAATTAAAAGACAAAGTAGCAGTGATCTATGGCGCCGGGGGCGCTATTGGTAGCGCAGTAGTCCGCGCTTTCGCTAAAGAAGGTGCAAAAGTGTATCTCACAGGCCACAACCTGAAAACATTGGAAGGCGTTTACAATGAAATTACAGCATCGGGCGGAAAAGCCCAGATGGACAAAGTTGATGCAGTCAACGAGCAGGAAATTAATGATCACATGAAGATGTTGATCTCGAAAGAAGGTAAGATCGACATCACCTTCAATGCTATTTCAGTTCCTCAGACAGGTATACAAGGCACCCATCTGTTAGACCTGCCCATCGAGAATTTCAATTTGCCGATCAAGACATATACCATGTCGCACCTGTTAACAGCAAGAGCTGCAGCAAAGAATATGATCACAAAAGGGGCAGGCGTTGTTCTGTCAATAACAGCAATACCTGCTAAAGTTGCAGCAGCTAATGTGGGTGGTATGGCTTCATCCTGGGCTGCAATGGAGGCATTGAGTAGAGTACTTTCTGCCGAACTCGGCGGCTATGGTGTTCGCGTCCTGAATATACGTGCAGATGGAATGCCGGAAACCGATACCATTACTACCGTATACGGTCTTCATGCAAAAGCTTACGGCATGCCATCAAACAAGGAATTTCAAATTATCATGGAAGGCATGACACAGCTTAAACGTTTACCAAAGCTTGCTGAAATAGCCAATGTGGCTACATTCTTGGCCTCAGATGGCTCAAGCGGAATGACCGGAACTACTGTTAACGTGTCATGTGGCTCAGTAGTGGACTAATAGCTATGAAATAATTTTTCTTTGTTAAACAATAAAATACTTCGAACATGAAAATTCTATTAATTGGAGCCACGGGTAATATCGGGCAACGTATTTTAAAAGAAGCATTGAACAAGGGGCATAAAGTAACAGCGATAGCGCGAAACCCTGACCCACTAAAGGTAGAACACCCAAACCTGGAAATTCTTAAGGCAGACCTGTTAAATGAAACCACATTACCTGCATTGTTAAAAGAACCCGACCTTATTATTTCGGCCATGTCAGCGGCAACGGGAATCGAACAATTCGAAAAGGCCAACCAAAACTTAATTACAGCTTTAGAACAGCAGCCGGGCAAAAGAATAATATTTGTTGGTGGCGCCGGTAATTCGGAAGTTGCGCCCGGTGTTAGGGCAATGAATAGCCCATTGATGGACCAGGTACCCGAAGATTGGAAACCCGATATATACAGTCATGGCAGGGTTCTCGACGCTATAAAAAATTCGAACTTAAATTGGACCTACTTCAGCCCCGCAATGTTTGTAGCACCTGGTGAGCGTACGGGTAAATACAGAATCGCAGATACCAATATGATGATCTTTGATGCGAATGGCGAAAGTAAAATTTCGTACGAAGATTATGCAGCAGCATTAGTTGATGAAATTGAAAATAAACAGTTTCTAAAGCAGCAATTTTCTATAGGCTATTGATCCACGATAGCAGCTACCTTAATCACTATGAACTCACGTTCTCAAAAGCTCTCGCAAATGCGGGGGCTTTTTGTAATTTGGCCTTAGCGCCACTATTACAATCGTACTAGTCCTCGCCTGCGACGAGGAATAGTACGAAAAGAGTTCGCAATACCATAAATTCGAGTTTAACCATTTCCCCTATCCTTACGTCATATATAAGTACCCATTTTATTCTTGATAAGAATATAGCCATTACAATGAAAAAATACCTGTTGCCCCTGTTGCTTATGAGTGCAAGCATAGATTTAGCTGCTCAAACTACTATCCTGTCACAAGATTTCTCAGGTTGTGTAGCCCCCGATTTGCCTACCGGTTGGACTGCTGCATTTACCCCGGGAGGCACTCCCTTTGCACTCGGCTGGACAACAGCTGATACAGCTCAAGCTGTCAAAGATCACTTCATACCCTTAGCGGGCCATGGCATCTATGTTATGGTATATGAATCATACTATCCTAATAATACACCCGCCACACTCAATACAGCGGGTTTTAGCCTCGCTACAGCTACCCATCCCTATCTCAGTTTAGATTATTATTATCTCGAAGGCAGCCTTTACGGCAGTGGCATTACCTGTCCCGAAAAAGCATGGATAAACATATCAACCAATGGTGGCGCCACATGGACAACCATAGATACATTCAGAAGAACAAATTATGCATGGGGAACAAAGTATGTAAGCATGGCTGCATACAGTGGCGCATCTAATATAAAATTGCAATTCTATTATACAGATGATTCCTCACAAGGCTATGGCATAGCCATGGATAATGTCAAAGTCTTTGATGCGGTGTCAAGCGATATCGCCATGACAAATATTACACCCACCGATGGCGACCCGGTCTCCGATTATTTCAATACCGGCAGCACAGCCACCTTTGCCGGCACAGTACTCAATCACGGACTGGCCCCCATCACATCATTTACTGCTACCTACAAAGCCGGAACAGCGGCCCCCGTAACTACAACTATTACAGGCGTTAATATTCCTCCATTCACCACTTATGATTTTACCAGCACCACGCCATATACCGTTACAGCAGCCACAAATTACCCCATCGCAATGTGGGCAAAAATACCGGGCGATATAAATGCATCAAACGATACAGCCACCACCCACATATATGGTTATGCACGCAAGCCGCATAAAAAAGTGCTCTTCGAAGAAGCCACAGGTACCTGGTGCTGTTATTGTGTAAGGGGCATAGTATATATGGACTCACTCAAAAAACTCGATGATTCAATTGCCAGTATTATAGCCGTGCATTGTGAGGATGACCCTATGCGATATGAAAACCAGGCAACACAGGATTATAATGATTTTATAGGCAGATCAATATTATATAGTTTTCCACACGTATTGGTAGACCGCTATATCCCAACCAGTCCTGAATATTCTCTCATTGTAATTAATACTGAAAAAAATAATTTTGCATTAGCCGATATGGCGATAACAGATGCCCATATTACCGGGTCAAATATGAACGTAACTGTTCGGGCAACACCGGCAACAGACCTGGATGGTGATTATCGTTTTGCATTGGCAATAACAGAAGATTCAGTGCATAATGATTCCTACTTTCAGCAAAATTGCTATAGCTTCCAGGCAGATAATATGCCTTTGAGCGGCATGGGGTACAACTTCCAGGATTCTCTTTATACCATACCCGGCAGCTCTTTGTATTATCAATATGTGGCACGCACCACAGTTCCCAATATGGCCATATCTCCCAACGGGGTTGCAGGCAGCTTACCGGCCTCTATGAAAAATGGTAGTTCTTATTCCTATACATTCAGTAATGTAGCACTCGGCGCCGGCTGGAAAAATAAACACCTGCACCTGGTGGCAATGCTCATTAATAATCTGAATGGCTATGTTTATAATACAGCCGGCACTACATGGTCGGTGGGTATTGACAACCTAAAAGCAGGAATAGAGCGCATGCAGATATTCCCCAATCCTGCTACTAATGAAGCCTCTTTACTTTTTACTATGGAAAAGCCATGCAATGTGCAAGTAAAGGTATATGATATGATAGGAAGGCTTGTATATACCATCCCTGTTCAGCAGATGAATGTGGGCGAGCATAAAATAACATGGCCTACTTACACCTTCCTGCCGGGAGTATATAATGTTGGCGTCTATACCGAAACGGGAATAACTACACAGCAATTAACTATACAGAAATAGTATAAGTCACATTTATTATAGCACAGCAGCTACAGGCACCTATTTGTTTGATAATCTTATAAGCTCTTTTCTTGTATCCTCGTTATACCATGGCTTTATCGCTTTCGCCACGCAAAATTTCTTTATTCTATCAGATTGCTCATTATTTAAATTGTCTATCAGGAATTCGATCGTGTCAGGACTATAGATCAAATAGGACAACGTTTCATATTCATATAGTTTCTCATCATTAAACCTTGGCAGAAATTTTTTAAATGCTGAAAGAAATAAAGATGGGTCAATGCCAAATAATTCCACAGGGATAGTAAACCATACTGTTCTTTGTGTTGAAAAATATCTTTTTACCAGCTCATGGTCAGTTTCTTTGTAGGTCTTTAATATCGCCATGATAAAATAATTGCCGTTTGCAGTATTATCATTCACATTCAGCCATTGGGTTAATTTATCACGTATTAATTGTTTTTGCTCATCGGTTCCATATTTGGGTACGTATTCACATGCTATATAATATTTCTCACGTTTCAATAATTCATCAATAAATGCCTGGCGCTCATGCGTATCAAATTCTAGGAAGGCACGCGTTAGTACATCAATCTCACCTTTTGAATTTATCACCTCTCTGCTATGAGTAAATTCATCCCACCATTTGTCAAATTTCAGTTTTTCTTTCACCGCTATAAAGATTTTGCTTGTGCTAATTTAATTAAATAAACCCCACGCTCGGCGTAGTCTCCGACTACGTCGCCATGGCAAGCAATCTCCTGATTGCTATAAACAAAACTCAATTCTGCCCATTCTTCCAATTCCATAAATCCCGATAGTTATCGGGACGAGTTCAGACATAAAAAAAACAACCCATTATTACCTCCCTTTAGGGTCGGAGTTTTTGTAAAATATCTTAGTCTTACACCCCTATATATTACCCACTCATCACCAATCACTTACACGCAAAAAAAACGGCATGCTACCGCAGTTATATAGGGTGGCATACCGCAGTTATAAGGGTGCCATGCCAATACAATTTTTCCAATTCAATTACCTACCTCAACTTTGGGTCAAAAAAGCTGGTTCAAAAAACACAAGCACTTGCGTCCTCCCTCTCCTATTTATGGAGAGGGACCGAGGGTGAGGTGCTAAAACAAAAACGAAGTCCATTGAAATAACAACATGAGCACACCAATTCCCAATTACTAATTCCTATAACAAAAAAGCACTCCTCCTTGGATAAGGATGCCAGCCATAGCACGAACGCAGTTCAACCCCGAAGGGGGAGGTGGTTTGAATAAAAATAGAAGCGAAGTCCTTTACATTTATATAGCGCGAGTAAAGAATTAAAAAACGAAGTCCATTTTAATAACTACAAATAAGCCCCTAATTCACAATTACTAATTCCTATAAACCCCTACAAAAATGTTCGAACATTCCCTAACCACAAGAACCAACGTAAGAGAAGCCTATCTCTACTCTGGCAAAACCCAAAAGCAGATCGCAGAAGAATTCGGTGTCGCCGGGCGCACTATCCGCTACTGGATAAACTATTACAAATGGTACGAACTCAAACATCGTATTCACCATCCGCCTGCCTCTCTCAATGAAGGTATTAGCATGCAGCTCACCAACCTGCAAAACACGATATTATCCAGGTCCTCAGGTATACCCACATTAGAAGAAGCATTGATCATGCAAAAATTATTGTCTTGCCAGGCAAAACTACACGACGAACCTGCACTCGGCACACTGATAACGATCAACCCACCTGGAGATAATGATACAGAGAATACTAACACACACCAGTCAAAAAATGTCCAGGCTTCACAACCGGCAATATCCGGATTTGAAACACCGCAACGTATTGATAATAGGGCGCTTTCAGAAAATATCCTGTTGCCGGTTTAGGCAGTAAAGCGGCAATACAATGGCAACATGCAGGCAGCATATATTGCCTTCTCCTTTATAATTCCTCCACTCACCTACCGCAATATCCTAACCACCTAAAACCGTTATAACAACTCTCATACGCATAGTAGCTTTGAGAAAAATATAAGAACATGACACATCATTGGAAAAGAAAAGCACCCTTATTTATACTGGCAATAGCAGCAGGTATATTAGTATTCACCGGCATTATAATGCTGCTATGGAATGCCATACTACCCGCAGTGCTGCATGTAGGAGCTATCAGCTTTTGGCAGGCCATGGGCATACTGGCACTCTCTAAAATACTCTTCGGCGGTTTCCGCGGCAGAAGGCATTTTGGCGGTGGCTGGCAATGGAAAAGACAGATGTACGTAAAATGGCAAAACATGACAGATGAAGAAAGAGAAAAGATGAAAGATCAGTTTCAATGCTACGGACGCAGATGGCAGCAGCACGATAATGTAAAACCTGCCGTATAGATAGGATAGATAACAATTAGTAAATACTGCATCAATAATTTCGTACAAAATAGACAGGTATGAAAAACAAATTGACAGCAGTATTTACTTTGTTGATAATAGTTGTAAGCTTCAGTAAAAGCTATGGCTGGGGCGAATGGGGCCATATGCACATTAACAAAGCCGCTGTATTTGCATTGCCCACTGATATGCGTGTATTCTTCTACAACCATATAGATTATATGGTAGAAGAATCAGTAGCTCCCGACCTGAGAAAATATACCCTTTGGGACAAAGCAGAATTTGCAAGGCATTATATAGACATTGAAGATTATGATGTACCTATCAATGTATTGCCTCGTACCATGGCAGCAGCAAAGACAAAATACAGTGACAGTATGCTGAACAAAAGTGGTATGCTGCCCTGGTATATACAAGTGATGATGGAGAAACTGACCAGCGCTATGAAAGCAGGCAGAAAAACTGAGATACTCTTCCTGTCAGCCGACCTGGGGCATTATATAGCCGACGCGCATATGCCACTGCATACTTCATCCAATCATGATGGGCAGCTTACAGACCAGCGTGGCATTCATGCATTTTGGGAATCGCAATTGCCCGAACTATTTGGTGACAGCTATAATTTCTATACCGGTGATGCAAAATATATTGACGACATTACTAAAGAAACGTGGAACATAATAGCACACACCTATAGCCTGGCCGATACATTGCTGGCAACAGACAGGGTATTAAAAAAAGAATTTGCCGCAGATAAGATATATATGATGGCCGCAAATGGTGATACTATAAAAAATAAATTTAAACAACCGGTACATACCATGGCCTATGCAAAAGCCTACCATGATCGCCTGGATGGCATGGTACAAAAACAAATGAGGCTTGCTATAACAGAATTGACTGATTTTTGGTATACAGCCTGGGTAAATGCAGGCAAGCCTAACCTGGACAAACTGGATGATGAACAAACCACTGCAAGAAATAAGAAATACCTGGCAGAAGATATTAAGCAATGGCAGGCGGGTAAGCTTACTGAATTAACACCTGGCAGTGAGTTTCCACGATAATATATAAATGCAGTAGATGTAAGGATTGAATGCCATACAGCCCTGAAAAGGCCATTAAAAAAATTAATCATACCTTTGTCCATTATTTACAATAGCTGAGTTTCCTATCTTTTTAGTTTAAGTAGTACCATCAGCACTAATATTATATTAACAACAACAATGACATTTAAAGAATTGAATTTAATAGCGCCTGTATTAAAGGCGTTAGAAGCAGAAGGATATACACAACCTACGCCCATACAGGAGCGATCAATACCTATTATACTGCAAGGTAAAGACCTGCTGGGCTGCGCGCAGACCGGTACAGGCAAAACTGCCGCATTCGCAGCACCTATATTACAATTGCTCACCAACGATAAGCAAGAAAAAGGATACAGGCCAATAAAAGCACTGATATTAACACCAACCAGGGAACTGGCAATACAGATAGGCGATAGTTTTGCCACTTATGGCAAGCATTTGCACCTGAGACAATTAGTAATATTTGGCGGTGTACCCCAGGGCGCGCAGACAAATGCACTAAAACATGGTGTAGACATACTGATAGCTACACCCGGACGACTGCTGGACCTGATGACACAGGGCTATATAAGCCTGAACAGTATTGAAATATTTGTGCTTGATGAGGCAGACCGTATGCTGGACATGGGCTTTATACATGATGTGAAAAAGGTGGTGGCAAAATTGCCATCAAGAAGACAGACCTTATTTTTCAGCGCTACTATGCCGCCGGAGATACAGAAGCTATCAGAGTCTATATTGCACAAACCCGAGAAAGTAGAAGTAACACCGGTATCATCTACCGTAGAGGTAATAGACCAGTCGGTATATTTTGTTGATAAAAAAGACAAAAGGAAATTACTCTCTTATATACTCAAGGATAAGAAAGTGACAAGCGCTATCGTCTTTACCCGCACCAAACACGGCGCTGATAAAGTGGTGAAAGACCTTTATAGAGATGATATCATAGCCGAAGCCATACACGGCAATAAATCGCAGAACGCAAGACAACGCGCGCTGAATAATTTTAAGACCGGTAAAATAAGAGTGCTGATAGCCACCGATATTGCGGCGCGCGGCATAGATGTAGAGGCCATATCGCATGTCATTAATTTTGACCTGCCCGAGGTGCCTGAAACCTATGTGCACCGCATAGGCCGTACTGCAAGAGCAGGGGCTACCGGTATCGCGATGTCTTTCTGTGATAGTGAAGAGATGGACTATTTTAATGGTATACAAAAGCTGATAAAGCTGCAAATACCAATAGCTACCGACCATCCATTTCCTGCAAGTGCGCTGGGCATGGTAAAGATCACGCCTCCAAAAAATAAAGAAGTGGTGGGGCGGCCTAATGCGATGCCTAATAACAATAACCGCAGAAGGCCCCAGCAGAAAAGAACAAATACCCGGTGGTAAGGGATTGAAGGAGAACAACGGGTAAATTTTTTTTCGAAAAATGCATTATATAATTATCTTTATAGACCAAATGAATACATAATGAAAAAATTGATTTTACCTGTTTTCCTTTCGGCTTGTTTTTGTGTCTTGTTTATTTCCTGCAGCAAGAGCAATGATAACCCTTCATTTTCGGCAACACCGGCTATAACAGGTAGTATTAATGAAAATGCATTTATTGCCACTTCAGTAAGCAGCACCATTACCAGTACAGCAGACACTGCTAATTTGGTAATAAAAGGTTTGGATGTACAAACAAACAGGACGATCTATATAAAGCTCATCAATTATAATTATACCGCGGGCAGCTTTGCGGTAGATTCACCAGCCATACATGCAGTAGCCTACTATCAACAGGGTAGTGTAATAACTTATGGCAAAGCCGGAAGTGTGCGGATATATAATGTAACTCCGGGTTTGGTGCAAGGTACCTTTGATTTTACAATGAAGGATAATACCAAGCTGATAGATATGGAAGTGAAAGGCCAGTTTACAGTAGCTCCGCAGCAGTAATCAGTATTTTACAATTTCCTCCTCCATTATAGCATATACTTGCTCTTTAAGTACATGTGTTTGTTTCAGATCCATACCGGCCACTGCTACCGGAGGCATATATACCGCCCTGTTAATACCGGGCCATACTTTCCACCAGGCACTGTAATGCCAGCGATGCACCGTATCAGGAAAAAGAATAGGTAAGACAGGCGTCTGCGTATTTACAGACAGGCGAAAGGCGCCATTATAAAAGCTTTTTAGCGGTTGCCCGGTTTCATTAAAGGTGCCTTCGGGGAAGATGATTATGCTGGCTTCGTGTTTTAGGGCGCGCCACATCAGCCGCATACTTTTGGCACGGCTATTTGCACTGCTGCGGTCTACCATTAGTACCAGTTGTTTATATATAAAACCAAACAGCGGCACTTTAGACATTTCTTTTTTGCCCAATGGCCTGAAAGGATGCGGAACAGCAGCAAAGATGACGATGGTGTCCATATAAGAAATATGGTTGGCAACGATCACATACCTGCCGGATGAAGGAAATCGCCCGATCTTCTTAACCGGCATACCTATCAGCCATAACCATGCACGCGACCAATAATGTGTAATATACCAAAGTATGCGCCTGGATGTAACATTATTTCCAATGCTGATAAGGAGAAAGAAAGGGAAAGCCAGTATAATGCTTATGAGAAACGTGATGAAAACATAAGCGGTATAAAAAGGCTGCAATATTTTTCTGAACATGGTCAATTTACATAGCACGGAACCAAGGACGACCGATCATTTCTCTGCCCGGCCAGGGTATGGTGCCCAGTATTATCAATAGTGCTACTAATGTGAACCAAAACAGGCGTTTGAACTTTGAACTGTCACCAATATTCTTTTTGGTAGCAGCATAGCCCAGGTGAATAAGGATGATAGCAACAAGCATACCGAAGGTATGTTCTACTGAAAAGAAGCGGCTCACTTTATTGGTCATAGCAGTGCCACTGGTCAATGCGGTCCACCAGCCCCCCATAAAATAGAGACCAAGGCCCAAGAGCAATTGTATGTCGCAGCATATCATCAGCAACATAGCTATCTTCTTGTTTCTGCCGGTAAAAGGTTTTGTTCCACTCATTCCGGAAACGCTATTTACTATGGTAACAATAGCAAAAAACAGGATAAGCCAACGTAACAAACTGTGTAAGAATTGAAGGAAGGACATATGAGTAAATGTTATGCAATAAAGATAATAATGTATTGTGAAGTATAAAAGTATAATAGGAAAATTATTTTATTTGTTAGGTGTTATTGACATTTTATTATTGATAAGGGCGGAATTATATAGCTGTAAAAAAGCTTTGAGGTAGGATAATTGTATGTTAGTTTGTTGAGGGGCCTTTATCAAGAGATCATCTTTGCATAAAGTATCGGGGGGTATATGGTATAAAGCGGAGGGTTTCATACCAATAGACTGTAGCAAATAGTCATTTGAATAGAATTGGTATTGATCTGAAAGGCAGTTTATAGTGTAGCGGTGGGCATTTTTTTGAAATACACTATTGCCAAATGCGAAGAAAGGCTGGTCATAGCCCAGGTAATCAAGTACGGAAGGAAGTATATCGATTTCCTGGGTTAGCAGATTGGAATAACCTTTTAACAGGGTATCCGCGGGTGCATAATACACGATAGGTATGGCATAAGCATCCATATTGTGTGTAAACTGCTCTGAATGATATGGAAAATGGTGATCGGCAGTTATTACAAAAAGGGTATTGTTGTACCAGGGTTGCGTGGCAGCTGTTTTGAAAAAACTGCGTAACGCAAAATCGGTATAGGCCATCGCCTGGTAAATAGGGAGATCGCCGGTTGGGAATTTGCCGTTGTATTGATTAGGTATATGAAAAGGTTCGTGCGAACTTAAAGTGAAAACGGATGCACAAAAAGGTTGTTTCAACCTATTAATATCTGTTGCGAAGAATTGAAGAAAAGGTTCGTCCCATATACCCCAATTGCCATCGTAATCATCATCATTACCATATTCTGTACGGCCGTTATATTGATCAAAACCAGCTGAGGCGCAATATACGTCAAAGCTCATGGTGCCATTGGTACCACCATGATAGAAGGCGGAACTATAGCCTTTTGATTTGAGAAGAGAAGGTAAAGAATTGATATTATTAGTGGCATATACGGAATTCTGAATGGGGTCGTCCATGAGATAGGGAAGACCGGAAATAATAGCCGGTATTGCCTCTTGCGAGTGTAATGCGTTGGCATAGGCATTTGTGCAGGTGAATGTATGGTCCATAAGGCTATCGAGAAAGGGGGTATAGCTTTTTTTATTACCAAGCTTTGAGAACTCTTTAGAAAAACTTTCAACAATAATGATGACCACATTTTTACCCTTATTTTTCCCTCCATTAAAGTGTTTTGTGGTATTGAAATACTGCTGCAATTGGGCATTGGGAAAATAATTGAGCTCTGTCAATTCTTTGTGCTCAATTGTTGTGATGATGCTAAATGGCGTGTTTATGACTATAGGTGTATAAACAGGTTCGGTAACCTGCACGGCATTGGTAATATTAATAGGTATGTACTGCAAACCACCCCGAAATCCGACCACTGATAAGCCGGAAAAGAGGATCAGAATAAGTAATTGCGACAGTATTATTTTGATGGAATAATGAACGGGTTTTTTCAGAGGTGTAAGCTTGGTAATGCGTTTATTTAACTGTATTAAGATATATACCATTAATAGCCAGGCAGCAGGTACGTACCAAAAGTCTTTTAAGAAGCCAGGTAATAAAGACCAAAAATCGCCTTTGCGTGAGATCAGATCGAGGATGCCTGAATTGGCCCGTTTAAGATTGTAAGGGAAATAGGTCCAGTCGCTGCATTCAAAGATCAGGGCGATGGCATTTAGCGCAATGAAAATAATTTGTGTAATTTTTTCCCATTTGGGCCATCTCCATATAGGTATTGGTAATAACAGCAATAAAAAATAAAAAGCATTAGTGATCGCAATCGTAGAAATGTCGTAACGGATGGAGTAGAAAGCTAATTGCAGAAAATGCAGGAAGGTGATGCCAGGAAAATAATTGATATTGAGCGCTGTGAAAACGCACCTGCTAATAAAATAGCAGCAGAGCAGCATCAATACTTGTAATAATATCCTTTTGAGTAGCGGGGTAAGTGTTTGTTTCATTTAGTCGTTTACCAGTTCATTCTTTGCCTTAGGTGGCGTATCTGCTCCATATGATGACGGCCATGCCAGGCATATAAGTTTGTCATTTCCCATAGTGGTACATTACGTTTCTGGTCCGGATGATAATAAGCCATGTTCCAATCTGCGGGTTTCATATTTTTAAGTACTGCTACCCAGCGCCTGTGTAATGCATGTAACAATGTGAGTGAAATGTTTACTGGAACAATGTTTACATCAGGTAACTCTGCCCATAGTGCTTCGTTATAGGGTTTTATATACGGGATATCTTCTGTGAGTGCCAATTTTAATCTTACATAGGCATTGATATGGCTATCTGCAAGGTGATGAATGGTTTGTACTACTGTCCACCCGCCGGGACGATAAGGTGTTAATAATTGATGCTCATCCAGGTTTTCCACACATGCATCGAGCCAGCCCGGTAAGGCATTGATGGCACTTATCCATTCATCCTTTAGTTCGGGTATAAACTTTTCTGTTTTTTGAAATTTACCAATAGGATAACGCAGTTGTTCAAGAGAATCTTCCATAGCGGAAAGTTAGACAACAAAAATAGCAGAACTATAATAAGAACATATGATAATGCAATACTTTTTTTTTATAGTGTCATGTATTTTATGCCTTCTTAAGCTATTTGCAACGCTGCATTTTTAAAGGGATAACGTTGCAAAGTATGGAGCACCCTGGAATCGAGGACCTTTTTTAGTTGGTCAGCATGTCGCATATGGTGCATATCAGAGCCACAATAATCGTATAGTTTCTTTTCCAGTAAATATTCGGCTATGTCTTTTACCGGTTTGCCATAGTAGCCGGTGAGTGCAATGGTATTTAACTGCAGCATGACGCCTCTGTCGCGAATCTCTTCGTACACTTCTTTTTTGTCGTGATAAAAAGTGTAACGTTCGGGATGCGCTAATATGGGTTTGTATCCTTTTGTTTGAATTTTGAAAAGGGTATTGTAAAAGTTCATAGGTTCGAACATAAATGAAAGCTCTACCAACACCTCGTTTTTCTGAATGGTTAATAAAGGTTCAGAATCGAGCAACTGCATAAAATGATCGTCTATATAATATTCTGCTGCCGCACGAATGGGCATATCAATATGATTTTCTATAAGCGCGCGGTGCAGTTGAGCAAGGCCGTTTTGAATTGTTTCTGTAGTATTAGGATAGTGGTCGAACTTGATATGAGGCGTTGTGACGAGGCTTTTGAAACCCATGTCTTTCATAGCCCTTATCATGTTGAGGCTATCTTCTATGGTTTGCGCGCCATCATCTATGCCGGGGATGAAATGAGAGTGGATATCGGTATTGAGAAAAGACCAATCGCTGCTATTACTATGCTGCTGCGGGAGTGAATCTGTATTTTTCTCTTTCTTTTTATTGAACAAGGAAAACATATATAGCTCAAAAGTTTTAAATTAGTTTATGAATTATTGATAGGGATTAATAAGAGGCACTTAATTTTTTCTCACCTAATATCTTCATTGCTTTTATCATCGTGTTTTTATTTAAGCCAAATTCCCCAATAGCATACTTATCTATATGGGCTACGGCCTCGGGTATGGAATCTGTGAATAAAAACAGGTTCAAATCATCTTCGCCGATCGTTTTTTCATTGGCCATCTTTTGCAAGTGATTATATAATTCCGCGTGATAGTCCTTGCCCATGAGGATAACGGGGAACCTTAATATTTTTCGGGTTTGTATCAATGTTATTGCCTCAAAAAATTCATCCATAGTACCGAAGCCTCCAGGCATGACAATAAATGCATAGGAGTATTTTGTAAGCAGAACTTTTCTTACAAAGAAGTAATCAAATGTTACCCACCTGTCCAGATATTTGTTGGGGCTCTGTTCTTGTGGTAACCTAATATTGCAGCCAATGGAAATGCCACCTGCTTCCTTAGCGCCACGGTTTGCCGCTTCCATAATGCCCGGGCCTCCGCCTGTCATGATGGTGAAACCCAGCTTCGCAACTTCATTCGCGGTTTTTCTTGCCAATTGGTAATAAGGATGGTCTTCTTTAAATCTTGCTGAACCAAAAACTGTGACACAAGGGCCAATGAAATGTAGCCTGCGAAACCCATGTATAAATTCTTTTACTACCTGCCAAAGAAAAATGGCTTCTTTCCATCTTGAATGCGGGCCCTCAAGAAATGTAGCTTCTTTTTTAGAACCGACGGGGGTAAACTCTTGCTGAGAATGAATATCCAGATCCTTGTCCTTCATGTATTAAAGACAAATTTAAGTCAATCATTCTGATTTAAGTGTATTATTCAGAGCTTAACGAATTGTTGTGAAACTTGCCATATTAAAATAGTTTCATGATCTGTCTTTATTAAGAATGGATAACATATCCTGCAATTCTAACTCATTGATGTTTTCTGTATTGTCTGTACATGCAGTGCTATGGTATTCAATAGCTCCTGTTTCTGTTATCAGTTGTTGGATGTTTGAGGCCCGCACACCAGCGCCGGGCATAATGGTAATGCGGTTGCCGGCTGCTTTTACCAATGCAGTAAGTGTATCGGTTGCATCTATTGCATGATTGGCCTGCCCGGATGTGAGTATGCGTTCGCAACCACAAGCAATAATATCTTCCAATGCCTTGAACGGATCGGGCGTTCTGTCAAATACTCTGTGGCATGTGACCTTCATAGGGTAGGCAAGTGCCACTAATTGTTTTAGTCGTTCGGTATCTATCTCGCCATTTTGCAAGCTAATGCCTGTAGCAATACCAGCACAACCCGATTCTTTGCAAGCCTCAATGCTTTTAATCATCATCCAATATTCTTCATCATTGTAAAAAAAATCACCTCCACGAGGGCGAATGATGGGATAGATGGGGATGGCTGTTTTCCCTACTGCTTCTTTAATTGTAGTGTAAGCAGGAGTAGTGCCGCCAGCTTTACGGTCTGTGCAAAGTTCTATACGGCCTGCACCCGATCGATCAGCAATGATGCAAGCCTGTACATTGAACGCGCAAATTTCAAGGAGCAATTTATTGTGCATTAATAATAGCTTTTAGAAGCATAGGTATTCTCTTCATGCCCGCTTTTAACAGCATATGTGAAACCGGGTTGTAGCGCAAAAGCACCGTATTCACCTTTTTTATTCATTGCCAAAAAACCTACCTGCACTTCTTTAGACTTGACAGGATTGTATTTTAGAATACGTTCCACAGCCTTTCTGCAGGCATCGGCAGGGCTTAGTCCTTGTCGCATCAACTCTACAACCAGGTGAGAACCTACTATGCGTATCACTTCTTCGCCAACACCGGTAGATGTGGCAGCGCCTATTTCATTGTCAACAAAAAGCCCTGCGCCTATGACCGGTGAATCGCCCACGCGGCCATGCATTTTATAAGCAAGGCCGCTGGTTGTGCAGGCGCCGCTTAAATTACCGGTACTGTCCATAGCAAGCATTCCGATGGTATCATGGTTATGAATATCGCCGGGCAGGTGTTGGTATTTATTCTCGCTATTTATTTCAGGTTTGTATTGCGATCTTTTCAACCATGCTTTCCAAAGTTTTTCGCTTGCAGGAGTGAGCAGGTTTTCTTTTTTAAATCCGTTAGCTAATGCAAATTGCAAAGCCCCATCACCAGCTAAAATAACATGGGGTGTATTTTCCATTACTTTCCTGGCTACAGAGATGGCATGTACAATATGTTCGAGGCACATGACAGAACCACAACGGTAATTTTCATCCATAATGCAGGCATCGAGTGTTACCCTGCCATCCCGGTCAGGGAGGCCACCCAAACCAACAGAATGATTATCGGGGTCAGCTTCAGGAATCATCACCCCTGCTTCAACAGCGTCGAGGGCACGGCCCTTTTTCTTTAATATATCCCATGCAGCAGCATTAGCTACCGCGCCAAAATCCCAGGTGGAAATTACTATTGGGCTGTCTTTTGTTACAACTGGTTGAC
>Ga0207152_1107_pt1 | contig 18034 bp, 20 predicted proteins | sample Alteio_BWMinHeat_30_FD_153590 | JGI IMG/M metagenome (GOLD analysis project Ga0207152, IMG submission 153590) | Enriched cells from forest soil in Barre Woods Harvard Forest LTER site, Petersham, Massachusetts, United States -... | ecosystem: Environmental > Terrestrial > Soil > Temperate forest >... | reverse complement strand
TTGTTTTTCTTCACAGCAGAATCATTGGGGTATGGATATAAACTGGATCTGTCCCAGAATGTTTGTGGCAGCTTAGGGAAACCCAGGCTTACATACATGTCCTCTCCGTCTTTAACGATCCACTCAGGCGTTTTGGATTTGAGAACGGCATCCAGATCAAGGCCCTTCACTGTTACAGCGGGGCTCCAGTCTTGACCCCAGCGGTTGGGCAGCCAATGCAAAAACTATTTTTAATTGGACGTGGATTGATACCTGCTGATACAAAAACAGATAGCATACAATCATTGCTCAAAGAGGCGCTCAACTCTGTTATTTTTATTTATTTCTCTGCTGGCACAATGAGCAATTTTGAAAAAGAACTCTATGTAGACAGCTTACCTGCTGACAAATTTAACGCGCGCTGGTGGGAGCTTGCTAAAAAATACCAGGGTATGGTACCACCAACAGACCGTGGAGAAAATTATTGCGACGCCGTTACTAAAACACATATCAACGACGACCCGGCGCAATATTACAAGTACGCACTCTCTTATGTATTGCTCTACCAGATGCACAACCACATAGCTAAAGAAATTTTGCACCAGGATCCGCGTGCTACTAATTATTACGGGCATAAAGAAGTGGGTGATTTCCTGCGCAAGATCATGTGCAGCGGGTCATCAAAAGATTGGCGCACAGTGCTGAAAGAATCTACAGGCGACGAATTAAATGCCAAAGCCATGCTCGAATATTTTCAGCCATTGGTAAACTGGCTGAAGGAACAAAACAAGGGCAGAAAATATACCTTACCTGAAAAGATGCAATAGCTGGTTGTGCTGTACATTTTTCGTGGTTCTTTAGGGGACTTGCTCTATTATCTTTTTGTCCTTTGCTTTTTTGGACAGCGCAATTAATACCACATAAAAAAGGAAGATAGTAGTTGCTACTACCAGGCCTACCATTATACTGTCTACTATCTTTTTCTCCATACTCCACTCGTAGTGCAGAAAATAGTTTTTTACATAAGTAAAAATGGCAAAGAGTAAGAATCTTACGACAAAGCCAATAGCGAGTTTTTTGCGATTAGGTGATGATGACATGAATACTAAAATTATTGGGTGTTAATTGGACTAATAACATTGTCGAAAGTTTATTTGATCGCTCATTATCTGCTATCCATATTGTATAAAACAGATTACCCTGTTTATTAAGGTAAGCTCACTGGCCCGTTTTTCTCCTGCTTGCCCGGGCTTTTTCGGTTGATTTAAGATATACCTATAAAAAATACCGTTAAATGACGCTGACACAATCGGTTGTTTAACTGCCATTAGTGGCAAATTATAGAGCAACATTTGTACTGAGATTAATTTTTATTAACTAATGCTAAAACATATGCAATGAGAAATAGAATTTTATTGGTCCCGTTGTTTTTCATTTTTGCAAACATCAGCCACGCACAGGTGATCGGTCCCGCCACCATAAATGCTGCAGGTGGTAGTACCATCATAGGTTCTAATGAACTGGAGTGGTCGGTTGGCGAAATGACAATGGTAAGCACACTCACTACACCCGGTATTATTGTTACCCAGGGTGTTCTTCAGCCTAAAGATGGCAATACAGGTGTGGCAACCTATGTAGCTGAACAGAAAAATTTATTGGTATTCCCCAACCCGGCATCCTCAGTTGTAAACCTGCAATACACGTCCGTAGACCAGGGAGTCATTACCCTTCAATTACTCGACATGAACGGAAGATTGATCAGCAACTTAACCGGCAATTTTAAACCCGGCACTACTACCGAGCACGTAGACCTTTCCAAATTAGCCAATGCCGGTTACATACTGCAGGTTACTATCGATCCTTCGGGCGCATCATCAACCACACATTCTTTCAACATTCAAAAAATTAAATAACCAATACTGTACACTAATACTAAATCAACGTTTATGAAAAAGATATTACTTATCGTTATCCTGTTCTTCTCAGCAACAACAATGCTGTTGGCGCAAGCGCCCCAATTGATCAACTACCAGGGTGTGGCCCGCAGCACAACAGGTACCCCCCTGGCAAGCCAGCCCATCGGTCTGCGGTTCACTATCCACGATGGCACTGCCACCGGCACAACCGTTTACCAGGAAACACAAACGGCTACAACTAATAGCTTTGGCCTCTATGTACTATCCATAGGAAACGGCACAGTAGTTTCCGGTACATTTAATACCATTCCCTGGAGTAGCAGCAACAAATATCTGCAGGTAGAAATAGACCCTGCAGGCGGAACATCTTATGCCAATGCCGGAACAAGCCAATTGCTCAGTGTGCCATTTGCTATCTTCGCTAACACTGCAAACAATGCTAATAATGCCGGCAATGCTACCACTACAACTGCGGTAGCTGGTACTACTAATTACCTGCCACGATTTACATCTTCCACAGCATTGGGCAATTCTCATGTGTACGATAATGGGACAACTGTATCAGTAGACACCTCAACCCCAACATCTATGGCAAAATTCCAGGTAAATGGGGTAGGTACTTATGGAGCGCTTCCATATTACCAGGCAGGCATCGTATCTGATGGTAGTGCCACATCTGCAAGTGCAACCGGTGTTTTTGGTTCATGTGGATGGAGGGGTGTTTATGGTTATAATCCGGGTAGTGCAACCGGAGTAGAAGCGATCGGTGTATATGGACGTTGCGAAGGTAGCTCCTGGACAGGTTCCGGATATGGAACAAAAGGTGACGCTGTTGGCACCGGTCCAACAAACTATGGTGCTTATGGCAGTGCATCCGGTGCCAGTACACACAATTATGGTGTATACGGTACAGCCAGCGGAACAGGTGCTTATGCAGGTTATTTTTCAGGCAATGTACAGATCACAGGCTCTATTGCCAAAGGTAGCGGTACCTTCAAGATAGATCATCCACTTGATCCCGAAAACAAATACCTCTACCACTCTTTCGTAGAAAGCCCCGATATGATGAACATATACAATGGCAACGCTGTTACAGATGCCAATGGCCGGGCCACCGTTACTTTACCCGGTTATTTCGAAGCGTTGAATACAGACTTCCGCTACCAGCTTACTACTATTGGTCAGCCGGCACAAGCCTATGTATTAAGCGAAGTAAGCGGCAACAGGTTTGTAATAAAAACTGACAAGCCAAATGTAAAAGTTAGCTGGCAGGTTACAGGTGTGCGCCAGGATAAATATGCAAATGCACACCGTGTAGTACCTGAGGTAGATAAAGAACCTGAATACAAAGGCTACTACCTGCATGCGGCTGAATGGGGTATGCCTGCAAACAAAAGTATAAACTATCTCACAAATCCACAACCTACAGAAACCAATATCCCTCAAAAAAAGAACTAAATAAAAATATCAATACAGGTGAGCAAAACTTACTGCTGCAAGGGTCTCTGTTTTAGAGGCCCTTGTCTTTTTTTATACAAGGATGCTTTTGTTTGTTACTCATGCTTAGTAAGAACGGTCTTATTGATCTGTTTAAAATCAATGAAGAATTGTTCGATCACTTCCCTTATAGATGCTGAGGTGATGATCCTTGTGGCTGTGCTCCTGGTAACAAAGGCATTCTTACCAACCGGTGAGTGCGGATCTTTGTCAGTAATATCGCGGCAATAAGATCTGTTGAAATCGTGTAGCTGCACATGTACCTGGCAGAGGCCATGAACAGTAATGTTGCCAAAACCGATCAACCTGGAATCTAATGCTTCTAAATAAATTTTCAGTGTATCGGCTGCAGCGAGGTCAATATTGAGACCTGCTTCGGGAAATAGTTTTTGAAGGTATTCGCCAAAGGTTTGGGCTCCAAGGGGGCCTGCATATTCCGACTTATTATTCATCTCCATTTCAGAGCAGTCTATTTTTTTCAACTGCGATTGCTCCCTGTTGTCGTATAGCTCTACTCTTATTTTTTGTCCTCCGAAATCATAATGATCGATGGTTGGATAGTATTTGAATTTTTTGCCGGGAAGATACCCGTGCTCACCATATGTCGGTAAGATCGATGCTGCTGCACCGGATATAAAGTACGCGATAAGATGCGCCTGGGCATACGCATTGCTGAGTATAAAAACCAGCGTGAGGGTAGTGAGTAATTTTTTCATAGTTTATGTATTGAAAGTGGTGAGGTTATGTAATGGCTATCGTTTTATTTGCGAAAAATAGTAATAATTCTAATTAGCAATTATTAAAGATTTGATAAAACCGGGGAACTCGTCCCGATAATTATGGGGATTATAGAATTGGAAGAATGGGTAGAATTGCGTTGCCTATTAATATGAGCTGCCAAGAATATTCAGCAATTAGGAGATTGCCGGCAGATGCGACGTAGACAGTAGACAGAGTCTACACCAAGCCTGGGGTTTTGTATCAAAGTCCCATCGGGACGACCTGTTTATAGAAAAAATCACCCCACACACTCAAGCTCCGTAGGAGCGACCTGTATTATCTGTCCACATTTTACCCTCAAATTCCATTGAGTAATTGAGCCATCACGCAATTGAGTAATTTTAAAGTCCCATCGGGACGACCTGTTTATAGAAAAAAATTACCTCACACACTCAAGCACCGTAGGAGCGACCTGTAGTATCTATCCACATTTTTCAATCACATTTCTTCTTACGCCTTATCCCTTACTCCTTATGCCTTAAAAACAAATGTTGTTATCTTTTTTTGCACAAAATTTATTGTCAAACTACCTTTGCTCCGGTAGGGAAGGCCTCTCAATCCTTTGGGATTTGTGATTTTAAATTTGGATTTTCCCTACCTGAAGTTCTTTATTTTATTGGTCGGCTTTTTGTCCCCTCTCCTTGGGAGAGGGTTAGGGAGAGGTTCTTATATGAGTAAAAAATGTTATTACCTGATATTACCCTTTTATTACCCCGTATTACCTGCAATTACCTTTTTATTACCATAAATTACCCGGTTATTTCCAGTTATTACCTTACATAAAAAAGCAATAACAGCCACAGGCAATAGTTTCAGAAAGTGCTATCCACATTTAGCCACTTTTTCTAAAAAACAGGATTAGGGAATTGGCTTTACTACAGCAAAGTGAAATAGGTGAAACGTGCAGAATTGTAATTGAATGAGCAATTGCTTTGCAAAAGCTTTACCATTGAATCCTCGTTATATACGAATACTAGGGGTGGCCCTCTCCCAAGCTTTAGAATATTAAGTGCCGTTCACGGAACGGAGTTCATTTGTGAGTACGATATGTCTTACAGAACATCGCTGGGAATACCATCCATTTATCATATTTTTATTGCAGATATTATCTGATGCATATGAAAAATGGTTTGTTATTATTTTTACTTTCACTTATTTCTGCGCTTATTTTTATTACGTCATGTAAAAAATCGGCTAGCAGCCCTTCTGTAACAAGTATAAAAGGATGGCAAAAGGTGGGAGATCTTACTGCCGGAAATCAATTTGCTGCAATTACCAAGGATGCTGCAGATAATATATATGTAGGTGGCTTGCTTATAGACTCAGCAGGAAATAGTTATGTGGCAAAATGGAATGGAACGAGTTGGAGCCATTTGGTTTTTATTAAAGGACCAGCTGACGTTACCTGTTTTACAACAGATGCAAGTAATAATGTCTACGCATTTATTCAGGCTGGTACTTCTTCTGTTACGGAATATGTAGCTAAGTGGAATGGTAGTAGCTGGGTAAGTTTGGTTGATACACATGGAGGAACAAGTGTTACACCTGATGGGCTTTCTATGGCATGTGATAATACAGGTAATGTATATGTAGCAGTAGGTCATCAGGAAGTAGATAAGTGGAATGGTACCACGTGGGCTAATATAACTGGTTCAGATACGCTATTTACCAATGGTCAAATCACCTCTATTACTTCAGATACAACTGGAAATATATATGTGGGGATAATTAATCTTGGTCATGGGTCGATTCCCGGCGTTGCTAAATGGAATGGCAGCTCCTGGAGCCCTGTTGGCAATGTGGGTGGTATGATAAATTCTGTTGCCTCTGATATGTATGGTAATATATATGCGGGCGGGAAAGCTGCCGCTGTGCCTGTGCCAAACGCAATTTCTAAATGGGATGGCAGTGCCTGGACTAATATTGGTGGAATCAGCTCATATAATTCCGGTTTTGGTGAAATAAATTGTATTACAACAGATGCTGCCGGAAATGTGTATGCATGTGGTAAAGAACTGCGTGATAATTTGGGGCATAATATTGTTGAAAAGTGGGATGGAACTAGCTGGAGCATACTGAATGCAGGTATGGTAATAAACATGCCAATAATGGCTATTACTGTCGATTCGAAAGGTGTTGTGTATGGTATTGGGATGTTCTACGATAGCAGCAACAGGCTCTTTGTCGCTAAATATGTGCCATAAAAATACAGTTATAATTATACTTTCATTTCGTGAGATTGCTTCGTTCCTCGCAATTACACTTATTTTATATATGGACTATGCTAAATAGGAATACTGAACGATGAATGGTGCTATCGCCTTGAAAGTTTAATGTGATTTTTGAGGTTGGACAATATTTTTTAAATTTATTGTCAAAATATTTATTGATAATCAATCAATTATGATGATGCTATAAAAATTTATCATGAATTTCTTGTTGCATTCAATTAGCGGGCTTACCTTTACAGTCCCAAATTAAAAAATAAGGGTTTTGGGCTGTTTGCAGTACAAACCCTGAGAAAACAACAAGGCAATGATGAGACATCTTAGTTTTAAAACACAGTCGGCTAACGAGAAGATAGTAGTGCACAATTGGTATGTAGCAGATGCTACCAACCAGACACTCGGCCGTTTCTGCTCAAAGATAGCTTCTGTTCTGCGTGGTAAGAACAAGGCTTATTATACGCCCCATTTTGATTGTGGTGATTATGTGATCGTTATCAACTCCGGAAAAATAAAGATGAGTGGTAACAAAATGGAAGATAAGGAATACCTGACTTACTCAGGCTATCCGGGAGGCCAGAAGGCCGAAGCTGCAAAGACTTTACAGTTGCGCCGCCCCAACCTGATGATAGAGCGCGCCGTGAAAGGCATGCTGCCTAAGAATCGTATGGGCCGTGCTATGTATACCAAACTGTTTGTGTATGAAGGCGCAGAGCATCCGCACAAAGCACAGCAACCAAAAGAAATGACGTTTTAATTTTTTAATCAGCAAATAATAACTCTACTATAAATGGAGAAACAAAAAAATGCCATTGGTCGTCGTAAAGAAGCTGTAGCCCGTGTATACATGAGCAAAGGCACCGGCACCATAACGGTAAATGACAAAGATTATAAAGCATACTTCCCTATTATGTACCTGCAAAACCAGGTAGAATTGCCGTTTAAAACGGTGGATATGGCAAGTAGCTTTGACGTGGTAGTAAATGTAGCAGGTGGCGGACCGAAAGGACAGGCTGAGGCTATAAAGATGGCCATATCACGCGCCCTGTGCGAGGTGAATGAAGAGTATCGCCCTGCGTTAAAGAAAGAAGGCCTGATGCGCCGTGACTCACGTTCTGTAGAGCGTAAGAAATTCGGTAAGCGCAAAGCCCGTCGTAGCTTCCAGTTCTCTAAACGTTAATTGGGTCGACACATTCTTTATTTTATTAACACTAACAAAGAAATTATTACAATGGAAGAAAATAAAAGTTTACATCAGCATCTACTCGAAGCTGGTGTGCATTTCGGACACCTGAAGAAGAAATGGAACCCTAAAATGTTGCCTTTCATCTTTGCCGAAAAGAATGGTATCCATATCATAGACCTCAACAAAACTATTGAGGGACTGGATGAGGCTGCTGCTGCGCTGAAGAGCATAGCTAAGAGCGGTAAGAAGATCATGTTCGTTGCTACAAAAAAACAAGCGAAGGAAATAGTGGTAGAAGCTGCTCAAAAAGCAAACATGCCTTATGTAACTGAACGCTGGCTGGGTGGTATGCTTACTAATTTTTCTACCATTCGTAAGAGTGTGAAGAAAATGCAGAGCATTGAAAAAATGCTGGCTGACGGTACAATGGACAGCGTGACTAAAAAGGAGCGCCTGACACTGACCCGCAGCAAAGAAAAAATGGAAAAAGTGTTGGGTGGTATCTCGCAGATGGGTCGCACTCCGGCTGCACTGTTCATAGTAGATATCAGTCATGAACATATTGCACTTGCAGAAGCTAAGCGTCTTGGTATCACTACTTTTGGTATGGTTGATACGAATAGTGATCCTACTAAGATAGACTTTGCGATACCTGCTAATGATGATGCTACCAAATCGATAGCAATCATTACTAATTACCTCACTGCTGCTATACTGGAAGGTTTGCAGGAGCGCTCAGTAGCAAAAGAAAATGAAGAAGAAACTGCGGAGGAAATTGAAGAAAGGGAAAAACGCGGTTTGGAAATAACTGAAGAAGATAACGAAGGTGGCAAAGGTGGCCGTCGTGGCGGTGGCCGCGGACGTGGTGCCGGAGCTGGCGCAGGTGCGGGTGCAGGCCGTGGTGGTGCTGGTAACAGTGGCAGCGGTGGCGGTCGCGGACCAGGTGGTGGTACAGGCGGCGGCCGTGGTGGCAGCCGTGGACCAGGTGGTGGCGGTGGTCGCCCGGGTGGCGGAGGCCGTGGCCCAGGTGGCGGCGGAACACGCCCGGCTCCATCAAGGGGTTAATAACAGGCACAGTATCCTAAAGAATTAATATAGCTTTAAAGCCCCTGTGTTGGGGCTTTAAACATAAAAAACGAATTTCGACCCCGAAACTTCGGGATTAATAAAATTAATAAACACATAAAAGGAACATAACAATGAGCACAATAACTATATCTGCAGCTGATGTGAACAAACTTCGCCAGCAAACCGGTGCGGGCATGATGGATTGCCGCAAAGCATTGATGGAAAGTGGTGGTGATTTTGAAAAAGCAATTGATTACCTGCGTGCAAAAGGCCAGAAGGTAGCTGCTAACCGTAGCGACCGCGAAGCGAAAGAAGGCGTGGTAGTAGCAAAATCGAACGCAGATGGTAACTATGGTATCATCATTACGATCTCTTCTGAAACTGATTTCGTGGCTAAGAATGCTGAATTCATTGCTTTTGCAAATGAGGTAGCATTACTGGCACTGCACAATATGCCTGCTGATATAGATGCCATGAAAGCATTGCCTATGGCTAATGCTACTGTAGGCGACAAACTGCTGGAAATGGTGGGCAAGATAGGCGAGAAGATAGATATAGCCCGCTACGAACAACTGAACGCGGATACGGTAGTAGCTTATATACATGGCAACTACCGCATAGGTGTGCTGGTAGGACTGAACCAGGAAGAAAGCGAAGCTGTGATAGCTGCGGGTAAAGATGTAGCGATGCAAATAGCTGCTATGAACCCGATAGCGCTGGACGCAAACAGTGTATCTGCAGAAACAGTTGAGCGTGAAAAAGCAATTGCTATTGAACAAATAATGGCTGAAGGCAAACCTGCTGAGATGGCAGAAAAAATTGCAGCAGGCAAAATGAACAAATTCTTTAAAGAAAGCACTTTGCTGCAACAGGCATTTGTAAAAGATAATGCAAAGACCGTAACTGACTACCTGAAGGGCGTGAACAGCGACCTGAACGTAGTAAGCTTTAGGCGTGTTGCTATCGGATAATTAAATAGTTTCCAACCTTTTTTATACAATGGCTGTCTTACTACAAGACGGCCATTTTTGTTTTGTGCAGGCCTCTGGTCATATTGCTATATCAGGTCATCAATTATTTTCTTTCTAACAAAATCGTGAAAAAGATAGGTACTACATTATTATGTATTGTGTTGTCGTCTGCCATATATGCACAGCATTATATAGGCGTTGGTGTAAGCGACTTCAGCCCTGCCAATAGTGTGTACCTGAACCCGGCAAGTATAGTTGAGTACCCTGATAGATTTACCCTCGACCTTTTTGCTGTAAATGCTGCTGTAGATAATAATATGCTTGGCTTAAATACAGGATATGCATTCAATAGTTTCTTCAGCCAAACAGCGGCAAACAGTAGTAAACTTTTTGTTACTAATAAAAAAGATCAACTGAGTGTAACAGGGCCATATCTAGAGGCGCGATTGCCGGGCTTTACCTGGAGCATTAGTCCCACGCAAAGCATTGCTGTAGGTACAAGATTAAGAATGTTCTACCAGTTCAACGGAATTGATAAAGGGGTATTTGAAACCATAGTGAACCCAGAAGGTACCACTGAGAACACTATAGGCGATAATGCGCTGGGAAAATTTGATGCTACAATGAATACATGGAGCGAGATAGGTATAACAAACGCAGGTGTGGCATATAACAGGGGCGCACACAAAATAAAATATGGCGTAACACTCCGCTACCTAAATGGCATAAGCTACGTAACGGCAGCATCAAAACAGGATACAACTTATTATGTGGCAAATAAAGTATTTGCTGTGAATAATAATGTGCTGGTAGGTACAAACCTGTTTGGCAGGCTAGGTGATTATCCCGGTGGTAACGCAGGAACAGTAAGTAGCTGGTTGTTGGGGAATAATGGTGGGCATGGCATGGGTGCAGATGTAGGTGTGGAGTATGAATATAACCCCTATGAGAATGATCGATACTTGTTTAGGATTTCGGCAGCGGTAACAGATATAGGGTACATCAATTACGTGGTTAACAACAGGTCGGTATTGTATAAACAAATAGGTGGGGCTACGAAGGATAGCGCGAATATGTACATAACCGCAATAGGCTACAAACTACCAGGTGTAACAGTAACAGAGATGATGCCGCCAAAGGCCGCGCAAATATATTTACCGACTACTCTTATCACGCATGTGGATTATCATATGAGTAAAGATTATTTTGTAGACCTTCTTTTCATTGGTAACCTGGGGAAGAAGGATGAAACAGGAAATGCTATCTATAGCCAGTTCACACTGACACCTTATTATGACACAAAGGCATTTGGCTTTGCATTTCCGATAAGCTATAGCTTTTTGTCGAAAAAAGTGAAGACCGGTGTGGGCGCCCGCTTTGGTAAATTCTTTATAGGCAGTGATGATATGCTGCTGCTGTTTATGAAAGGGCAGCAGGGGGCTAATATATATATGGGTGGCAGCGTGAGCCTAGGCGCTATGCAGGTGCATGGTTTGAACATGAATATACATAGACCGAAATTAAAGCTACATTTTAAAAAGAAAAATAAGCCCTGTAGTGATTGCGAGCCTGTTATGTTTAATTGGGGTGGTAGATAATTTTGAGTAGTTTAGCACATCCAATACATGCTATTTTATGGCTCACGAAGGGCACGATCATCACCATCATCATCATACACCATCGGTTATTAACAATGCTTTTATTATTGGGATTGTACTGAATGGCTGCTATGTAATTGCTGAGGTAATTGTGGGGTTATGGAGCAATTCTGTTGCATTACTCTCTGACGCCGGGCATAATTTGGGTGATGTAGCCAGCCTTGCCTTATCGTTATTTGCTTTCAGGCTAGCCAGGGTGAAGCCTACAGATGTATATACCTATGGCTATAAAAAAACAACCGTATTGGCCGCACTTACCAATGCAGTGATATTACTCATTGCCATTGGTGTATTAGGTTATGAATCTATAACCAGGCTTTACAAGCCGGAGCCTGTGCAAGGTGGCATTGTAGCCATCATGGCGGGTATTGGTATAGTGGTCAATAGCATTTCAGCTTTTGTTTTCTTCAGGAATAAGGAGCACGATCTGAATACAAAAGGGGCTTACCTACACTTATTATCAGACGCGGTAGTCTCGTTTGTGGTAGTGATAGCGGGCGTTGTTATAAAATATACGCATTGGTATATGCTCGATGCTATTGTGAGCATGATAGTATTGCTGGTTATATTATTCAGCACCTGGTCGCTGTTACGAGCCAGCCTGCGGTTGTCGCTGGATGCAGTACCCAATGGGGTGCATATGGACGAGATCGTACAATTAATAGAAGGTATCAGCGGCGTAGAAAGCATCCATCATACACATATATGGGCTATGAGCACTACTGAAAATGCACTCACCACCCATGTGGTATTGAATGAACAATTAAGCTTTGATGATAAGATGAAGCTGGTGCATAAAATAAAACATGAATTGGCGCATCACGATATTCAGCATGCCACAATAGAACTGGAATCTGTAGAGCGACCTTGTGAGGATGAGGACTGCGAATAAAAAAAGCTCCTTTATAAAAGGAGCTGTATATTATTTTCTTAACCTAAAAAATATTAAGGAACAATTGCGTAGGTGAATTTACATTTCACATCCTCTCCCAGGTTTATCAGGGTAAGATGGTTAGGTAATACGGTCTCTACACGATAGGTCATTTCATTACCTTTTTTAGGTTTCAATACCAATTTAGTTCCGTTCATTTCGTCAGTAACTAATGAGTAAGTACCTTTTTCGACAGGGTTATCACTGGCGTCGCGGTTAACACGTACGTAGGTGCCATAGTTAACGCTCTGTGCATTGCCGGCTGCAGGTGTTAAAGTAAGTGTGCCATAATAATGCACGTATTGATCGGGGTCGCCGGCATTTGATAATGCATCGGGGCATTTCATAGCCATAATGCGCCAGGTTTTATTTACAAGATCGGCCCTGTTGCCAATAGTTTGTGCGATGCCGGCAGGTAATACTAATATAAATACCAAGGCAGTAAGCAGGAGTCTGTTAATAGATTGCATGTGTAAATTAGGTTTGAGCGTTAAATATAATAAAAGCTTTTTTCTTTTTTAATAACTATTGTCGGGCCATAGCAAAATAGCCCAAACCGCTGATATTGGCAAGCATAGTATCCTTAGACCCGTTGAAGGTATAGGTATTGGCATTAAAATAACTGGTACAGGTACCATATGCTGATCTATCAGGGTTTAGTAGTGTAAGGGTACTTATATTAGAAGACTGGTTGTAAAAAGCATTGTACTTCATAGTGGTATCTAAACCGGTACCGTTTGTTAGTGTGGCAAATGAACTTTTTCTTGTAATGATCTGAAAATTTTGTTGGGCTGCTGTGAGGGTTGACCAGGTAGAAGTAAATACGCTGCTGCTGTAAGTATAGGCATTGAAGGCTTTCCATGTAGTGGTGGGACCGGCTCCATTTATCCATATCAGGCGAGAAGGGTCTGAATATTGGGTGTGCAGTATGGTATAATCATAATCGGACTGGCTGGGAAGAAAGGTGTCGCGCAATGTGACATTGGTCCAGAACCAATTATTATATAAATAGTCGTCGCTGTAAATATCTACATAATACAGATGGCCATTTTGGAAACTTGACAGGGGCACAATATAATAACCTCGCACTTTAGCAACGCCATGTGCCACCAGGTTCTTATTATTCAAATAATCATCCTGCGAAGCATAGATGTCAACATTCACTTGTTTGTCTGCAAGGTTCTCAAAAGTATAATCAGTAGCCTGTGTTTTGGGCTTGGAGCAGCTAAAGAATATTAGCACAACAGAAACGGAAAATAATAAAAGCCTGCCTGTGTACATAAGGGATATAATAAATAAGTTTTCAGCCTTAAATGTAATAAAACTAATTCTATTAGCCTTAAAACCTGCGACAAACTCTTATAAATCATATAGATACAGAATTATAATTATTAAGAGGTTGTTAATCGGGGCATAATATTTTGTGGCAGGTTGCGGGCGTTGCATCTTTATGGCATTATTATAAACAGAACAAAAACTATCCAGATAGTCTGTTGTACAGACCATCTTGCTAACCAGCTCTCTCTTATCCTCTATATGTAACGAAGAGCCCTTTCCAGGGCTCTTTTACTTTTAACCATGATTATCTTGATTTTTGGAAGATTATCTTGATTGTTATTATATCACTCTTATGGAGTTCTGATCTTTTTGTAATTGGTTCTATAAACATGGCACCCCTTCGGGGTTTGCGTGTTAATTATGATAGCTTGATTTTGGGATGATTGTCCTGTTTGAGTTTTAATAAATTAAAACCCGGCCGTCTGCATCATCAATTTTACAAAAGTATCCCAGCTATATTTTTTCTTTTCGAAGAGAATGTTTTCTTGCAGGTTGGGGATGGGTACGTTGTAAAATTTTAGAATCGCATCTGCTATAGAGGCTGCATTTGGTTCTGCAATATACCCCACTTTGCTATCTGGCACTACTTCTGCCAGTCCGCCTACATTGGTTACTACCATTGGCTTTTCGAATGAATAGGCAATCTGGGTAATGCCGCTCTGGGTGGCAGTACGGTAGGGCTGCACTACGAGGTCGGCGGCGCTGAAATAATAACGCACTTCGCTATTAGGTATGAAATCGGTGAAGAGGTGTACGTTCTTTAGTTGTTTTTGCGCTACCATTTGTGTGTAGGTAACGGCATCATCATAATATTCACCAGCCACAATCAATTCGATACCTGCATTACGTATGCGTTCGTCTGCCATTGCTTCCAGTAAGAGGTCGAGCCCTTTGTATTTGCGTATAAAGCCAAAGAAGAGTAAATATTTTTTATTGGGGTCGAGGTTTAGCTTTTTGCAAGCGTTTGCTTTTGGCATAGTCTCACCATAGCTATCGTATATAGGGTGTGGGGAGAATGCCGCAGGCTTGCCGGTAAAGCTGTGTACATCATTGAGCACGTCTTTGCTCATGGTTACAAATGCGTTTACCGACTTGATGAAATATTTTGTAAAGGCAGTATCGCCGGGGCGTTTTTCGTGCGGGATGATATTGTCGACGATACAAAGCACTTTTGTTTTTTTATTCTTTTTTGCTTTGCGCAATATGGTACCGAAACAAGGTCCCATGAAGGGGAGCCAGTATTTTACAATGACCAGGTCGAACTGTTCTTTATTCATTTGGGCACCAACAGAAAGCCAATTGAACGGGTTGACAGAATTGACAACAGTCTTTATTTTTAAACCTGCGGGTGCAGGCTCGTCGGTAAACTGTGTTTTGCCCGGAAATAAAAAAGAAGGGTATTGCAATGAAAAGGAATAGATGATAACATCGTGCCCTAATTGTTGCAATTCAGTTGCCAGCCGCTCGTTGAAAGCTGCCAGTCCGCCACGCAGGGGATGTGCAGAACCGAGTATAGCGATCTTCATTTTAAAAGGGTTTTAAAATCGGTTTGTGCTTTGTTATAATCTTCGGGTATGCCGATATCTATAAAATAGGCATCACTGCTGAAGCCAAAGAACATATGCTCATAGACAAATGCTTCGAGGTAGTCTTTTTCAAAAGAATATTTTGCAGGTAAATTTTTAGAGAGCAATGTTTTTCTATTGATCATATACACCCCGCCATTTATTAAACCTTCATCGTATTGCTTCTTTTCTTCGAACCGGGTAATGCAGGCATCAGCATTGGTATGCACCACACCATAGCGGTTAAAATTGTGCATGGGTTTTAGCGCCAATGTGGTGGTTGCTTTTTTTATTGTATGAAAATTAAGCAGCTCATTCAGGTCTATGCGGAACATAGTGTCGCCATTGAGCACTGCTATATTTTCTGTAATTGCTTTTGACATAGCGAGGCTAATGCCACCACCTGTACCAAGTGGTTCGGTTTCTATTACATAGTCTACCTGAAAGGGCCGTTGCTGTGTTTTGAGCCAGTCCAGAACTACCCGGTGTTTGTGGCCGAGTGATAGTATGGCGTGTGTGCAGCGTTGTTGTTCGAGATAATCAAAAACATAATGCAGGAATGGCTGTCCGTTTATAGGCGCCATGCACTTGGGGACGTCGCCGATAACACCTTGCAATCTTGTACCTAAACCGCCTGCTAGTAGTATGCATTCCATTGAACCGCGATTCGCTTGATTTTATATGATTTTCATGATTTCTATTATACACTCCATGTGAAGAGGCCCTGCTCTGTGAACCTGAATGATTGGCAAGTGCCACCAAATGCCTGTAGTGCATTCTGCACACCATAGCGTGTATTGCCCGGGCAATAGAACATCATAAAGCCACCGCCGCCTGCGCCGCTTATCTTACCACCGGTAGCACCCGATGCTATTGCAGCATCGTATATGCTATCCAGGTTGCTGTTAGAGATGCCTTGTGCCATTTGCTTCTTATACTTAAAGCCATAGTCGAGTATAGCGCCAATCTTATCTATCTCACCTTTCAGCAACGCCTCTTTCATCATGCGTGATTGTTCCTTTAGCTGGTGCATGGCTTCGATAGATGCGGCGTTCTTATCGGTTACGTTTTTGCTTTGTGCTTCTATGATCGTTGATGACAATCTGCTCTTGGCAGTATAGTATAGAACAATATTGTTTTCGAGCTCGTAGAGAAATTTTTGTTTGATGCGCAGTGGGTTTACAATAACCCGGTTGTTCTCATAAAACTCCATATAGTTAAATCCGCCGAAGGCGGCGGCATATTGATCTTGCTTGCCACCGGCCATTGCAAGGTCTATACGCTCTATTTCATAAGCTTTGTGAGCTACATCATATTCACCCAGTGGAAGGCGCATCCATTCTGCAAATGCACCAATAATAGCAACCATGAGTGTAGACGAGCTGCCGAGACCGGAGCCTGCGGGTGCATCTACATTGGTAACTAATCTAAAACCTGAGGGTAAGCCGCCTACTTCTTTTGAGATACGGTTGTATGCGCCTTTGGCAAGGTCGAATTCGCCGTCTATTGTAAGTACATTGGTCTTGTCGTAAACAGCTTTTTGATTCCTGTCGATAGACTCTATAATAATAACGGGTTCGTTCAATAGTTCTATTGAAGCATAGGCATAGAGGGAGATAGTGGCATTTAATATGGCACCGCCATAGAGATCGCAGTAGGGGCTTACGTCTGTGCCTCCGCCTGCAAGCCCGATACGAAGAGGTGCTTTGCTACGGTAGATCATGGTGTGAAAATAAGAAATAATGGCTCAATAGCTCAATGGCTCAATGCTCAATGTTTTATTTAACATTAGCTTTCAATTTTTCGGTGCGGATATAAAGCAGGCAAAATAGAATAATACCTATTGTTGCGCCGATACCATCAGCCAGCATATCCATAACATCTTTAGTACGACCCAGGGATGGAAACATGCCCTGTAATGTTTCGGTGAGCCAACCTAAGAAAGCGGCTATAAGAAAAAGGGGTACCGTAAATGCAAAACGACGGGTGGGGTAAGCGCAAAGCCATAAAAAACTAAACCCACCAAAGAGTATGAGATGTGTCCATTTATCAATAAAAGGGACATTTACGTCAGGTATCTCTTTGCCCGGCATGAGGCATAGCACAAAAATAAGCAAGGTCCACAGGATAGCTGCAAACCTTGCTCTTTTTTTATAAGGAGAATTATTTGAAAATGCCTGTAACATTTTATTCGCCTACCAACTGCTTGTAAGCAGCAGCATCCAATAGGTTGTTCACATCTGCTAAATTGCCGATAGTCATTTTTATCATCCAACCCTTACCATATGGGTCTGTATTCACAGATTCAGGAGCGTTTTCCAGATCAGCATTCACTTCGTTCACTGTTCCTGCAATGGGCAGATACAGATCAGATACTGTTTTTACAGCTTCTACGGTTCCAAATATTTCGTTGGCAGCCAATGTTTTTCCAACAGTGCTGATATCTACAAAAACAATATCGCCAAGCTCGTGCTGTGCAAAATCAGTAACACCAACGGTAGCGGTATTGCCGTCAACTTTAATCCATTCGTGGTCTTTAGTGTATTTCAGATTGTCCGGAAATTGCATATCTATATGATTTACGGGTAAAAATAATAGGAAAAAAGCATTTTACCCAACTAAAATTATTTCGAATGAGTCTTAATAATATGGATATAACATAGTGCTAAAGAGTAGATAGATGAAATGGCGGCATTATTATTGAGGAAGATAAAAAATGCTAACTTTAATAAATACTGATTAGAAATGAATAAATTGCTGTTGATTAATGCTAATGTAATATAGCTGTAAGGGATCCTTAAATGAAGAAATATTATTTTATAAGCCTGGTATTACTTACAGTTTGCTTTACCAAGCCTGTAAATGGACAGAATTATATTAGTCAAAGTTTTGACGCGACCAGCTTCCCGCCTGGCTGGAA
>Ga0207152_1106_pt1 | contig 18289 bp, 15 predicted proteins | sample Alteio_BWMinHeat_30_FD_153590 | JGI IMG/M metagenome (GOLD analysis project Ga0207152, IMG submission 153590) | Enriched cells from forest soil in Barre Woods Harvard Forest LTER site, Petersham, Massachusetts, United States -... | ecosystem: Environmental > Terrestrial > Soil > Temperate forest >... | reverse complement strand
TATCCTATGGAACTATAGATGGTGGGCACCATATTCCCTGGAATGATAGTAGTAATTTTAAAGATACTGGTATTTCTGTCTCAGGAACGGTAGATCTAAATTTACAAAATATTATATTAAAAAGAATTTATTTTGCATTTGTTACTCAGCCAGGCGACTTCAAGAGCTCTGCTCCAGGCATAATGCTTAAGTTCGATTCCTTAGGTTTTCTCAGTAGTGCAATAGATAGTATTTTTGCTAATAGTGGGAGTCAATTGAAGATTTATCTTTACACGGGCCATATTCTTTTTCCCCCATTCACAAAAAATGCAGTTTCAGATTTATCACAATCAAATGTCAATCCAATTAATATCTTCACAAATGATCATTCAATCCTCCTCCAATCCACATCCCCTCTCGGCTCAACAACCGCTTCCCTCTACACCATAGACGGAAGATTATTAAAGCGAACCAAGCTCGACATTTCTGCACCGGGAATATATACGCTCGATGCAAGAGATGTGCATTCACATTTTGCACTTTTGGTTTTGCAGACGGAGAAAGGGGTGATTACGAGAAAAATATTATTTTAACCTCTGGGGAATAAGGATTTATTTTTATCTAAGATTTCTCTCTCCGTTTCGCTTCTCCTTCGTCGAATCGAAACTCCGTTCGAAATGACACTCGTAACTTATTCCGTAAATTTGCATTTTCATACTAGTCAATTACGAATAATAACGAATGCGAATTTTAGTCTTAGGATCGGGCGCGAGAGAACATGCTATTGTTTGGAAACTCCGGCAATCGCCGCTTGCATCGAAAATTTTTTGCGCGCCGGGAAATGCCGGCATCGGCCAAACATGCGAACTGGTCAACATCGTGCCGACCGACGTTAAAGCAGTAGTGGGCTTTGCCTTAAAGGAGCGGATCGATCTTGTTGTCGTCGGCCCCGAAGGTCCGCTTGCAGCGGGCGTTGCCGATGCGCTGGAAGAGGAGCGCATTCCCGTATTCGGTCCGCATAGGGGTGCTGCCTTGCTCGAATCATCAAAAGCGTTTGCGAAGGAATTCATGCATCGCCATGGCGTACCGACGGCGCGCTATGCCGTCTTTACATCTCCGGAGCAGCTCGAGGCGCGTGCCTTTTTGCGTCACGTCAACTACCCTGCCGTCATAAAAGCCGATGGACTTGCGGCGGGCAAAGGCGTCATCATCGTCGAAACAGAGGCCGAAGCGCTCGATACGATGGATGATATTTTCAGCCGCAGGATTTTCGGCGAAGCCGGTGCGCGTATCGTCATCGAAGAATTTATGGATGGTGAAGAAGCAAGTGTCTTCGCAATGACCGATGGAGTAGATTACGATGTACTCGCACCGGCGCAAGATCATAAGCGCCTGCTTGACGGCGATCGCGGAAAAAATACCGGCGGCATGGGAGCTTATGCTCCTGCCCGGATCGTCAGCGACAAGATCATGGAACAAGTTCGTAAGGAAATCATCGAACCGGTTCTCAAAGGACTGCGCGAAGAGAATCGTACGTACCGCGGAGTACTGTATTGCGGGCTAATGATAAAAAATAATCGGGCGCGTGTTGTTGAATTTAATGTGCGCTTCGGCGACCCTGAAGCGGAAGTTGTTATCCCGCTTCTCGAAGGAGATTTTGCAGATCTGCTTCTTCGCTGCGCGACCGGAAAATTAAAAGAAGTAATGCCCCTGAAAAATTTCGATGCCTGTGCGGTTACCATCGTTATGACGAGTCAAGGCTATCCCGATTCATACGAAACCGGTAAAATTATCGAAGGCTTGGACACATTCGATCAGAAAAAGGAGATCGAAGAAGGCCTGGCCGTTTTTCATGCTGCTACAAAACTCGATGAGCACGGCCATATCGTAACCTCAGGCGGCAGAGTCCTTGCCGTAACAGCTGTCGGTTATGGTGATGAACTGAAGACGACGATCACTGCCGCCTATAATGCTGTTGCTCAGATCGGATTCGATGGCGCTTACTACCGGAGCGATATAGGCAATAAAGCGATTCCGAAAGCGGTACCTGCGTAACATTCTGAATCGGATATCTGTACAGTGTTATTGCGAGGAAGTCCCGTAAGGGACGACGAAGCAATCCCCTGATAGATTGTAGAAAGCAACGGCTGCCAAATATTAGGGGATTGCTTCGTCGTCCGCCGCGGCGGACTTCTCCCAATGACACGTAATTAAATTATTCGTGAAATTACTCGACCGCTATATTATAAAGCAATTTATCCTCGCGACGCTGGTCTCGATCGTTGCATTTATTATCATTTTCGTCGCCATCGACCTGATGGAGAAGCTTGATAAGTTTATCGATCATAAAGCTCCACTCGAAAAGATCCTCGATTACTATATTAATTTTACTCCGCAGATGATCTCGCTTGTCCTGCCGATCGCGCTGTTGCTTGGCAGTCTTTTTGCGACGGGAAAAATGTCGCAGAATAACGAGATCATTGCTGCGCGCTCGGCAGGAATGTCGCTCTATAGATTTATGATCCCTTTCGTTACTATCGGTTTACTCGCAAGTTTCGGAGCAGTTTATTTCAATGGCTGGATCCTGCCAAGGGCCAATGCACGGGTTGATGATTATCAGCGGCAATATGATCTGCCCGGTACGACTTCCATCGGTCCGCAATCGAATCTGCATCTGCAGGAAGGCGTTGGAGAGATCGTCGTTATCCAGAACTTTACGTTTGAAAATCTTCGCGCCGATAGGGTCGGAATATATTTTTTCGATCCTCATAATCCTATAAGGTTATATCGCAGAATAGATGCACGGCAGATGCTCTGGGATTCGACGCACAAAAACTGGCGGTTGATAGATGCTGTCGAACGTGATTTCGGAGCTGATTCATCAAAAGAACTCTTCACGCATTTATCCGATTCGGCAAGCAAGATGAAGTTCAGTTTCACTCCGAAAGAATTGCGCGAAAGGCAATTGAAAATGGAAGAACTGACCAATACGCAATTCGCCAAACGCATCGAACTTGCCAAGCTTGCCGGCGAAGATACGGCGCATGACGAAGTGGATTATTACTCGAAATATGCGATGAGCTTTACGGCGCTTATTGTCGTACTTTTCGGAGTTCCGTTCGCCTCGCAGAAAAAACGCGGCGGGCTTGCGATAGAATTTGCCGTTGCAATCGGCATTGCATTTTTCTTCCTCGCTTTCACCAAAGTCTCGCAGACCTTCGGCTATACCGGGGCTATCGATCCCATCCTCACAGCCTGGCTGGCAAATGTACTCTTTATGCTTATAGCAATTGGCGTAATTGCTAAAGTGCAGAAATAGCATTAATTCAGGTCGAATACCAAAAGATGCGAATTCTCTTTCGCTTCGATCACAAGTTGGTCTTCCTCCGTTATCGCTGCAGCATCTCCGGTTTTTATTTCAATGCCGTTGACCGATACATTACCCGATACGCATTGTACCCACATAGCTCGACCTTTGGCGATCTCCATAGAAACGGTTTTTCCTTCGTCGAGGAACGATGCAAAGAGCTTCGTATCCTGACCGATCGTTACCGAGCCTTCGGCTCCATCGGGTGAAGCGACCAGGCGGAGCCTGTTTTTCTTTTCTGAATCTTCGAATCTCTTCTGCTCATAGCTTGGCGTTACGTTTTTTTCCTTAGGCATGATCCAGATCTGGTACAAATATAATTCTTCGTTTAAGGGATTGATCTCACTATGGAATATTCCCGTTCCTGCGCTCATTCGCTGAACATCACCCGGAAGGATAACACCCGAGTTTCCCATGCTATCGGCATGCTGAACAGCGCCCGATAGCACATAGGTGATGATCTCCATATCGCGATGCGGATGCATACCGAAGCCTTCATTGGCTGCAATACGGTCTTCGTTCATTACACGCAACGCACGGAAATGCACCCAGTCGTCATCGAAATAATCTGCAAAAGAAAATGTATGGTAGGTGTTAAGCCATCCTTGTTTTATATGCCCACGTTCATCAGAGCGTCGAATCGTAATCATTAGTTAAATCAAAAATTTTTTTATTCTACGAAAAGCAATGGAGAAGGTTGCATACTTTCCTTTTTCAATCCAATTGCTTGTATTTTGCTCGTACAACATGCTCAGGCAGCGCCTCATAATGCCACCATTCGCGTTGCAGTTGATGGAATCCGGCTCGTTTCATGATAGAGCGAAGCAATAGGCGATTCGCATATTGCTCTTGAGTTAATTCTCCGGAACGTAAAAACTTCCGTTCATATTTCGGCTCTGCGAGCTTGGTAAAATTATCAAAATCCGTCCCCATATCTACCTTTTTCTCTTCACTATCAATCAAAGAAAGGTCGATGGCAAAACCATAGCAATGAATTCCATAGCTTGGGTAAGCAATATAATGCGCTTGCGGAGTCCCTTTGACATGCTGATATAATTTCTTCTGTACCGATAACGGACGAAAAGCGTCATAGACCACAAATTTCCAGCCCGGTTTTTCTTTAGCAAGTATCTCGCATGCGTTCAGAAATTTTTCTGCGGCGATCGGGTGGAGCGAACAGCTATAGGCATCGGTATCAAGAATTTCATTACAAAAATTATTCGTTGTAGCATAACGCTTATCGAGTTTGACGTGGGGATAAACTGCAATATCAACAAAATCTTCGTGAGATGACGAAAGCGAATGGACCGGTGGTTGTGCGTGAACAGGCGCATCGGCCAGCGTATAAAAAAAGAACGCGCTCAATATAATACACATCTTAAAAGTCATCTGCTTGTAACGCTATTTTCATCAGATCAGGTTTAGCCGCATAATGAAGTATTTTTTTTAATAATATTTTGTAAAAGACTTTTTCCCCGATTTTTATACGGCATATAACTACATGATTTTATGTTTTTCACACTCTATAAAAATATTCAATTGCTTGTGTTGAAAAATATCCTTTGTTTTTTCATCCTGGGGTGTATTACATCTTCGGTTTATTCCGGTTCGATCACTGTCAAACCAGTACACTTTTATCCATGCAACAACGCTGAAAGTATTCACCCGGATACTGATATCGGCGTTACGTATTCCGAAGCTTTGGATTCGGACCTATTATCTGTAGATAGCATACTAGTTATCGGAGCACACAACAAACAATATAAAGGTTTACTGAAATTATCACTTGACCAAAGAACACTTATCTTTATTCCACAAGAACACTTTCTTCCCGGAGATAGCATCCATGTTCATATCGGATCATTTTCAACTATGAACCAAGAGACATCTCCTTCCTTCACGTTCTCATTTTTAATACGGAAAGAAATTACTTATCAGGTATCTCCGGATATGACAGCATCCGTGACTCCACTTTTACCGACAGATGTTCCACAAATGAATGTCCTCGTAAATACTACGCCGACAGATGGCGATATCTATATTACCGGGAATAACCAGAATGGTCCTTTCGCCGCGATTACAGATAAAAATGGGAATGTCCAAAAATACCTTCAAGCGAATCATATGTATAATGATTTTAAGCCCAATGCCAACGGCACGTATTCCTATTTCGACGATTCAAAAAGAGGTTTTATTATACTCGACACTAATTTTTCCATTATCGATTCCGTTGTAGCGCCTCCCGAATATATTGCTGACAATCACGAGATCAGATTTACCTCGGAAGATAACAGGATTATTATTGTCAATGACAATGTAATAACAGATATGAGAAAATATATTCCTAATGGGGATAGTACTGCCATTGTTGCAGATCCTATACTTTTACTGTATGATAAAGGTCATAATCTTCTTTGGCAATGGAGATCGCTTGATCATTTTAAAGTTACGGATGCCACCAATGAAGCTCTTACACTGCCATTTATCGATTACTGTCATCTAAATGCCATCGAATTCGATGGGGATAGTAATCTTTTGTTATCGTGCCGCAACATGGATGAGATCACTAAAATAAACCGTAAAACCGGGGAAATCATGTGGCGGTGGGGCGGCAAAAATAATCAGTTTCAGTTAGATGGAGATACCATCCCCTTTTCTCATCAGCATTCCATACGACGCACAGCTGAGGGAACATATACCATGTTCGATAACGGATATATTCGGGTGAATTCTCAGCCATATAGCCGCGCCATCGAATACCGGCTTGATACAGCAACTCATCGCGTAACGAAAATCTGGGAATTTAGACATACTCCCGATATTTTCGCGGAGTCTATGGGATACGTCGAACGCCTTCCTAATAAAGGTACATTTATTGCCTGGGGAAATAATCCGACGATTGCTGTCACAGAAGTCGATTCGGAAAAGAAAACGCTTTTTGAAATGTCGCTGCCTGATAATAGCTTCAGTTACCGCGCTTCTAAATACGATACGAATTATATTCGAGGCGGATTGCAGAAGGCATCGGTTAGTTCGCCGCTACTTAATGAAGAAGTGAGTATTTCGGTGATGCCTAATCCCTCCACTGATAACGCCACAATACAATTTACCTCTCCTAGTGATGAATATGCAAAACTTTTTTTATATGACGGAGTAGGACGCGAGGCTGCAAAAATATATTCAGGGTTCATATCTCACGGACTTCATGAATTCTCTGTAAATACCCGGCATCTTCCGGCCGGTGCATATCACCTTCGAATCAATCTTGGCAGCACATCAATTGAAAAACAATTTATTATAGTAAGATAAGTTTTTATTCTCCACTTATAAATAAAATTTTATTGCTATTCGGGTAGATGATCCCATTCTTACCGTAAGCCAGAGAAGATTGCGGAGTAAAGCCCAGATCGAAATGCGATAATTCATTTCCACTCGCAAGATCGAGCACATACATTTTTCCATCCGAACATGCTGCATAAACGGCATCCCCGGCAATGATCGGAGCTACATCAATCGTGCGCGGCAGTTCCTTCTGCCACTTGAATCCTTCTCCGGCGCGGGAATCCATTGCGATGATCCTCCTGCCGTTTCCATAGACGAGTGTATAATTCGCTAAAGCAAGATCCGTCGTTCCCGGAGATAGATCTCCGTTAAAATGCCAGACTTCCCTTCCCGATGTGCGGTCTATCGAATAAATTGCGCCTCGAAATGCAGTAGCATAGACATCCGACTCGTTAATTACCGGCTGCCCGCCCGCTCCATCAAAATGCCACAGTTCGTTGCCCGCTTCAATGCCTCGTTTCGTGTTGATCGCATAGAGACGCTGCCGGTCATTACCGACAAAAAGAACATCATGATCAAAAACAGGAGAAGATGCTTTCGAAAGGACATTGAATCTCCATTTGAACGAACCGCTCTCGGCATCGAGTGCATAGACAAATCCGTTCGATGTTGTGAAGTAGACCATTCTATCATGGACCAAAGGTGTCGTTATAACCGGACCTTTCGTTTCGTATTTCCAAAGCATTTTACCATCGCTACGAGAAAATGCAGCAAACAGTTTATTCGTAAACCCTGCATAGACGTTGTCATTCGTTACGGCAACAGCACCTTCAATGGCGGCGCCACTCTCCAGTTTACAAAGTCTTTTTATTTCAGCAGGAGTCACCGTATAAATGCAGCCGCTATCGGTGCCGATATAGACAACTCCGTTGAATAGAGCCGGAGAAACAGAAGAAAATTTCTGCCCTTCGATAGTGAGATCCGTTGTTTTTGCAGAGAAATTTTTTATTGCAGTGCCTTCGTAAAATCGCAAACGGTGATCGATCGCTTTTTGTCCTTCAGGTGTGCTAGCATCCTGAGCGCGAAGAGAAACAGAGAATATTGAAAATGCAAGTATAATAATAGATCGAGTCATAAAAGAGATGCGAATGGAACTTGGCAAAAATACGGTTTTTCTCAATATTTAATAAATTTTCCGGAAACTCTCTATAGGTGCCCACGATGTTATCTAGGTACACATATAGGCACCATGCGAGGAACCACCCTAAATCTGCATAATCGCTTTGAAAAAAGAAGCACCGAAGCGTTCGATGACGGCTGGGATCAGCCTGAGCATGATTTGCAGCTGCCGGTCATCCAGACAGAGTTTATTCCCGACCAGACTAAATCCATCATCAGCTATAATGAAAGTCCCGATCTGCCGATGATGGCAAGCATCAATCCTTACCGCGGCTGTGAGCATGGCTGCGCCTATTGTTATGCGCGTCCATCGCATGAATATCTCGGTTATAATTCTGCCATTGATTTCGAAACGAAGATTCTTGTTAAGCATAATGCCCCCGAACTTCTTCGCAAAGAAATGCTGAAACCCTCCTGGAAGCCGCAGGTCATTGGACTTTCCGGCAATACCGATTGCTACCAGCCCGTCGAAAGAAAACTAGGCATTACCAGACGCCTCCTGGAAGTGTGCTTGGAATTCAAAAATCCGGTTGCCATTATTACCAAGAACGTCGTTGCCCTTCGCGATATTGATATTCTTTCAGAAATGGCGAAACTCGATCTTATTATGATGAATTTTTCCATCACGACGCTTGACCTGCACCTATCGCGGAAGCTCGAGCCGAGAACTGCTGCACCATACCGTAAGCTCGAAGCAATAAAAAAATTAACCGAGGCCGGCATTCCATGCGGTGTGAATAATGCACCCATCATTCCCGGTCTCAATGATGAAGAAACACCTAAGATCTTAGAAGCTGCCGCAAATGCCGGAGCGATCAGCGCCGGATTTATTATCGTCCGCTTAAGTTATGGCAACAAAGATATTTTTGCCGACTGGCTTCGCCGAAATGTACCGATGGAAGCGGATAAAGTATTAAAGCGCATCATGATGGTCCGCGATGGTAAACTGAACGAAACAGAATTCGGCACTCGCATGAAAGGCGAAGGCGCCTATGCCGATTACATCAAGCAGCAATTCGCGGTCTATTGCCGGAAATATCATCTCAATGAAAAACGGTTTCATCTTTCAAGCGAGCATTTCCAGCGACCGGGGATGTTATTTGGGTAGCGTAACTCAAATATAACGCTCACGTAAAATCATTAAAAAATATGAACGAAAAAGCTACATTTGGCGCAGGATGTTTTTGGCAGGTAGAGGAGTTATTCCGCACCGTGCCTGGTGTTATCTCTGCAACTTCGGGATACGAAGGAGGAAATCTCAATAATCCTACTTATCAGGATGTTTGCACCGACGAAACGGGGCACGCTGAAGTCGTCGAAGTAGAATATGATCCTGCTATCGTAAGCTATGATACTCTGCTCGATATTTTCTGGAATAACCATAATCCTACCACTCTTAACCGGCAGGGACCGGATTTCGGAACGCAGTACCGCTCTGCCATATTCTTCCATTCACCGGAGCAGGAAAAAATTGCCCGTGAGTCTAAAGCAAAATTGGAAGTGTCCGGGAAATTCAAGAAACCGATCGTGACAGAGATCACTCCTGCAACTACTTTTTGGAAGGCTGAAGAATATCATCAGAAGTATTTATTTAAGCGTGGAATGACGCATTGTCATATCTGAACCGGGGCGATGCGCTTAATGACGTCCTGTTATTTTGTATGAATCATTGTCCTTGATAAAGAAGCAGCCGGAGTCGTCAGCTTATAAATATACGTTCCGCTCGGCAAATTTCCAGTATCAAATTTTGAAGTATACTCTCCTGCATCGACTGCTCCGTTAAATAATGTCTTGATCTCATTACCGAGAATATCGTAGAGAATAAGCGAAACCTGTGTATGTTCATTGATCGTGAAATGAATCGATGCCGAAGCTGAAACGGGATTCGGATAGCTTTGATCGAGCGAGATATTCTGAGGAGCGGCGCCGGAAATGACACCTGATTTTGTCATCATTGTATCGACTTCCGCTTTCGTAAATTTATACGCGCGGTAATTGTAATGCCCGCTTGGCAGAAGCATTTCGAGCGTTGTCGAACCGTCATGCATTACCTCGGTAATAGCAACCGTACTATCGGAGATCCCCCAGCCGATAAATGTATTGCCATTAGAAAGCCGTTGAACACTTCCCATCGCCTGTGAATACAGATCCGGCGAATGACGATATTGCCAGACATTGGTAAGGGTCTTTGCATTTTCGTCAAACGTATATTCGACTGCGCGCGAATACGGATGCAGTATGTTACTGCGATGATTTCCATTATCAAAGAGCGTGATATTACTGTTCGCAAGACGCCGAACATCATGCTGATACGAAAACGGAATAGTATCGTTCGTATAAGTAAATTCATTATGTTTTCCACCACAGCGCCAAATAATGCTTGCGTCGTTGATGTTGATCTTTGTGATCTCTGCAAGATTGCGGGACGATAACAGGATAGAAGTATCGCTGTCGAATTCGATAGCGTTGCAATGAACATAATCAATTTGATGAGAAGTCAGAGGTTCATATGAATCTGTTACCGGAAAGTAATCTTTGGTGCGCCATTCCAAAAGCAAATTTTTATCCTCACCGAATACCTGTATGGCATAGTATTTGACCTCAGCTTTATCATATCCTGCAAACGGTGACATATCAACCGAATCTACAAAAGTAGCAAGCAATGCATAACCACCATCCGGGAGAAAGCGCAGTTCGTGATCATCAGCCGTAAGCCCATTTGCCACCTCGAAACTATCTACTTTTACAAAAGCCGAATCAAGTCCATAATATTTCCCTGCCTGCTCATCGAAATAGGTATACATCCCGTTGGGCTGAGGACGGAAATCCTGTGCCCATTTTGGATAAGTACTCTGCTGGAAAAGAACATTCCCGCTATTATCAAGCTTAAGCAAGTATGTGCCATATTGGCTTTGCGTATAGCTAAAATTTGTCAGATAGATATCCCCAGGAGCAGGATTAGCTGAATTTGCAATCGTCATGGTAGGCACTGGAAGAATATCCTCCGGCTGATCATGAGAATGTTTCCCTGCTTCGGTCGCAGCACTGATCAGATGTTTTGTTTTTGATATCTGAAATGAGAGGGTAAAGCTCGCCGTCTTTTTTCCGGAAGTACAGTGTAAGGGATTGATCGTTACAGAGACAAATTCACCTGTAGAAAAGAAAATGTTCGGAATAAAAATAACGGTTCTTTGGTCGGATGCAAGGATCACATTTCCAGCGTGAGCGCCGCTATTCGAACCTGTGACGCTAAATGAGGATTTCGACAGAGACGACCGGGAGAGCGCTTCGGAATACCGGACACCGATCATTGTTCTTGCAGAGACACCAGTTGCATTCTGAACCGGATACGAGTAAATAGCCCTTGGCTGAGCGTGAGCAGCATCGCTAGAACTAAGGAGAATTGATAAAAGTAGACAGATAGGAACAACGAGTAGCCGTTTTCGCATCATACCTATAGTTAATGTAATAATGTCAGGATTTTCGTCAAAGAGCCAGAGTTCGTATTGAGCTTATAGAAATAGGTGCCACTTGGCAAACCTGTTCCATCGAATTTTGCAGAATAGCTTCCCACATCGGCTGTGCCATGAAACAGGGTTCTGATCTGCCTTCCTACAGCATCATAAACAATAAGATCGACCGGGGAGCGGTCGACAATATTGAAGTTGATAACCGTCGAAATACCAAAGGGGTTCGGATAATTTTGATCCAGAGAAAATGGAATCGCTTGTCTGGGAGAGACCCCTGACTTAAATTGCATCGCTTTTATTTCTGCATCCGTAAATTTATACGCACGATATGAATAGATACCCGGATCGAACTTCAATTCGAATGCCGTTTTACCTTCGGGCGTTACTTCCGTAACGGCAACACTGTCACAGCCACCCCAGCAGATCAACCGGTTGCCGTTGGCAAGTTGCTGTACATAGCCCATTGCATTACCGTAGACATCAGGATCATGATGGTATTCCCACACCTTTGTAGCAACTTTCGCCTGCTCATCCAATGAATATTCGACTGCACGTGAAAACGGCTGGGCAGTATGATGGAAAGTCCCGTTATCAAATAATAAAATATTTCCGTTCGCAAGCTTTCGCACGGCATGCTGTCGGGAAAATATCAACGAATCGTTCACGAACTTGAACTCGTTGTGGCTTCCTCCCCAGCGCCAGATAATGTGACCGTCCTTGCGACTGATCTTTGTTATTTCATCTAAATTTCTTGAGGAGAGAAGAAACGTGCTATCCGTCGGATCATACACAATAGCATTGCAATGAGTGAAATCGAATGTACCGGAAGCGACATCGGGATATGTCGCATCGGTTAATGCAAAGTGATCTTGTGTGCGCCACTCGAACACCAATTTTTTCTTTGCATCGAATGCCTGAAGAATTCCCGTTTCGACTGTAGAATTTGGTTTGCCGCTAGAAAACAGTTTACTTAAATCGGCATTTGAGTCGGTCTGGGCAAGCAGGGCATACCCTCCGTCCGGCAAAAAAATAAGTTCGTGACTATCGGTAGTATACCCATTTGCTGCTTCGAAACTGTCGGTGAGATTAAAGTTGGAATCGAGCCCGAAAAACTTAAATGTCAGCGCACCCGCGTCGAAATACGTATACATCCCATTTGGCTGAGGTTTAAAATCCTGAGCAAATCTTCCCCACAAACTTTTTGCGTAAATGATATTGCCGGCATTATCCAAAACAATAAGATATGCGCCGCTATCATTATTAGAGAATTTAAAATTATCCAGATAAATATTTCCCGGAGCCGGGTTATCGAATTTCGTAATATGAATGGCCGGAAAGTCATCGTAAATGATAAAGTTATTGACCATAGGATTGTCTGCATCGTCTTTTTTCCGCGTTTGGGCAAACGTTTTTCCTTGTGCAACCATACAGAGAAAACAATATATGAATACGATATAGGAAAATAAAAAGAGTTTACGCTTCATCCGGTTAGTTCTTTGCTCCTATTTGATTCCTGACTTAATAATTGGTTTAATCATGAAACGGCTTCCCTACTGCCTATCTTACGACTTCAAAACTCCGAGAAAGTATACTCGAGGGTGTTGCCATCATATAAAAATATGTCCCGCATGGCACGTTACCCCCATCAAAAGATACACGGCACTCCTGGGCATCTGCTATTCCATCAAATAGAGTTTGAACCGCTCTTCCGAGTATATCATACACGGTAAGTTTTAGGTGCGTTCTTTCATGTAAAGAAAACGGAATGGTCGTAATTCCGGTAACAGGATTAGGAAAATTCTGTCCCAAGGAGGGGAATTCGGCTCGAGATGTACTCATAACGTTTGACGTAGTTTGATTCGAACTTCCATATCCGATGGATTTATATGCCCGGTAGCTTATATTCCCGCCTTTCATTCCTAATTCAAGCGCGATCGAGCCATCGGGACGAACTTCCGTGACTGCGGTGCCATCGCCGTCTCCCCAACCGATGAAGGTATTTCCGTTTTCTAATCTTTGGGCATATCCCATTGATTCGGAGTAAATATCGGGCGCGTGCCGGAACTCCCATACTTTCGTTGCAATTTTGTTCACTTCGTCAAGTTTGTACTCTATTGCTCGTGAAAAAAGAATTGGACTTTTATGAGAAAATCCGTTGTCGAACATGATCACATTACCATTCGGAAGCCTTCTGACGGCATGCTGATAGGAGAACATAAAGGAATCGTTAACAAATGAAAATTGATTGTGTGCCCCGCCCCATCTCCAGATAATATTTCCGTTCCTTCTATCGATCTTCGTAACTTCCTCCAGGTTCTTTGAGGAAAGAATATAGGCAGTATCGCCATCCATTTCAACAGAATTGGAGTGAACAAAATCTATAACCGAAGAACCGGGATATACGCCATACGCATCGCTAATCGAAAAATAATCACGTGTATGCCACTGAAAAACCAAATTCTTTTGCGCATCGAATTCCTGAATTATATCCGATAGTACCGTAGCGTCCGAATCTCCATAAGGAGCGAACTTTCTCATATCGACGTGCTTTTCACTGTCTATAGCAAGAAGGACGTAGCCGCCGTTCGGAAGAAATCTGAGTTCATGCCCATCTGTAGAATATCCTCCTGCTGCTTCAAAACTGTCTATAACGGTAAACGTAGAATCCATTGCATAAAACTTCAGCACATTTTCATCATAATAGGTATACAGTCTGTTCGGATTCGGTTTGAAATCCATGACAAAACCGGGGCCGGTATTACGATGGAAAAGCACATTGCCTTCGCTATCGAGAATCATCATATACGTTCCACCTTGAGGACCACTGTATTTATAATTTGCCAGATAGATTTTCCCGGGTGAGGGGCTATCCTTACTGATAACGACAAGTTTAGGAAAATCTGAAGGGATCGAATCCGTTTGTAAAGCAATGTTTACTAAAGAGGAATCCGTCAAAACATGCTCACACGTTGTTGTGGCAAACCCGGGCTTTCCGGAAAAAAAGTGTAAGACACAATAAATAAGCAGGGACGATAGTGCGTATCTTTTTATGATCATAGGCTTTTTATAATGACAAAGTATAAACTACCGTTTCCATACATAATGGACTATTGATTGAGCAACAGTCCAAGAATTATTAGGTTACCCTTAATAAGAGGCTCGTCAAGCTATTTTGTTCCCGTTCTCCTCAAATGCCCAGGCGAGAAATAAAGACCGGACTTATCGTCCGGTCTCCATCTTTTTTTGGTATTTCTTCCTTCGTGGAGGGCCGGGGAGTACAAATTTTATTGCAGCCAGAGCGGGGTTCGCTGCTGACAATCATGTCCGTCGTTGTCTACCTGAATTTCAATCGCATTCGGATCGTTCAAAAGCAGAAAATCGGTAACTGCATCATTAAAATTCAACCGTGTTGCAAAGAAGAAGTTAAATCCTTGCGGTATACCTGCTAAGCTTTTCCCGGCAACAGTAGTGTTCCCTTTGGTAAATATAACAGCTATCCCATTCATTCCGCCGATCATTTGGTATAAATTATCCCAATCAGAACGATAATGGAGTGTGTCTCCATCAATGATCGTAGTATTACCGATAATAAATATATGGCCGGCGGCTATGGCATTTGTAGTATCCTTATTTAGAAGAACGAACTTCGGCAGTGTATCGCGGAGAGTGACACTAAAAGTATATTTATCATGTCCGATCTGAGATACTGTACCAGAGCCATAGACATAGAGCGATCTTGATGTATCGTTCGGCATTTCCCAGGCTACTATAATATTAGCCGTAGGAAGCGGTTTAAAACCACCCTGATGATCATCCTGTAACTGAATTCTTCCATTTAGTATAGACATTGCCGGTTCGCCGGTGTACCAGAAATCAGGTACGATCGGTGGATTGAACGAAGCATCTTGCACCCAATTGCAGGAGCATACTGCTGTCCCCAGCACAATCGTTATAGCAAGACAGTGTATTGTTTTCATCAGAATTAAAAATGTATTGTAAATGCAGCCGTTAGGGCAAGTTTATTCCCGGTAATATATGCGCCATTGCTGTGAATCGGAAGCATTGTCTCTTCTCCATCGAGAGAAAACGATAGTCTCGGAGTAACAGGCATCGCTATCCCGGCCGAGAATTTCCCGATCGGCCCTGCATTGCTTCCAGCAAAAAGTATTCTCGCCTCTGGATGGATACCCAGTGGCAGATCCATATACACTGCCGAATATGTCCATGATATACCATACCATGTAATTGACTGGTGGTTATCAAATCCGCCTCTGCCATTGGCAAGATAAAGCGGAAATGTTTCCTGCCCACCCTCAACTCCGATCGCATTTGACGCATCAAGATCATATTTTACTCCGACTCCGATATTATTCCAGATTGGCGTAGTCACATTCGACTGTCCCTGATAGAGTTTTGACGTCATGATACCCGTCACATGTGCCGAGAATCTTCCGATCCCTGAAGGGCTCATATCCATCATCTCTTCCGATTGGTGCAATCCACGCATACTTTCGCCACCAATAGAATTTAATGCCGGCAGGATCGGTGTCGTCGGAGTGACGATTGCGACGTTTGGTTCATGCATTTTTGGACTTTCAGCTACCGGAGAATTATCTTTTTTCTCGGTGATCACCGGAGAATTATTCGGAATTTGACTAGGAATAGAATTCCCTTTTACATCTCGGTTTATCTTCTCACTTTTTACTTCAGCAGGTACTGCCGGTTTTTCTGCAATTGTTGCCGGTGCCATATTCATCGGAGCAAGCTGATCTGCCGTTGTAAAGGATTGCGGAGCCTGAGATGGCATTGCCTGACGAGCGATCGCTTGCGGAGCAACCGGAGCTGGAGTCTTAGCAGAATTATTAGTCGATGTGAGCTTAATAACTCCGATAGTCGAAAGAATACCCACCGATGTCCCGACGATCATCGTAAGCACTCCTTTCGATAAAATGCCAGTTGCAAGAGGAGCAGAATTCGTAAGAGCATTCGATACTGCATTGACAACGACAGGCGCATTTGCTGCAGCGGCGCTGGCGGCAACGAGGATCCCGGCACGCTCGGCGATCTGCGATTCAAGATAGCTCGGCGGCTGCAAATTCATAATATCGGTGGCAAACGCTTTCTTCAGTTCCATAGCCGAAGAAAATTCTTCCTGAAGTTCAGGAGAATCCTTCAATGCATTGAAGAGCGTATTGCGCTCGGGCTCAGTCGCCTCTCCATCGATGAAGAGATGAATGAGATCGGTATATGAGTTATTCGTTGTTGCCATATAATTAGTCCTCAGTGATACTCCTGTGTTTCACCCTCATGTTCCTCATGAAAATACGGAGAGACGATCTTGCGCATCTTATCTTTGGCGCGCACGATCCAATTCCGTACTGTCGTCATAGGCACTCCCATGACATCGGCGATCTCGAGATACGAGAGTCCGCCATATACTTGCATAACCAACGCTTCGCGTTGGTCTTTCGGAAGCAGTTCGAGCGACATTTGCAGGATCTTCGATGTTTCTTCGGCTTCCATCGGCGCTTCATTAAAGATCGAATGATAATCTTCGATCGGCACCGTTATTTGTTTTTTACTTCCCGTGCGAAGGGAAAGATTGCGGGCGATGCGAAGCAAATATGCCGGAACATTCTCGACCACCGTTTCCTTATCAATTACTCCGAGGAATTTCAGGAATGTCTCCTGCAAAATATCTTCGGCTTCGGCAGATTCGTTCAGTATGCGTCGCGCATACTGATAAATACGCGAGGCATACCTGCGGTAAAGCTCCGAGAACGCATGTTCCCGGCTTTCCCCGCCTTGCCGCAGAGCCTCACATAACTCGTTATCGCTAAATCCGGTCATTCTTTGGAAAGTAAGAAATCAGAACGTAAAAAGTCAACAAATCCGCTTTATAGTAGTATTGACACAGGAAAACAGGCTTTGTTTCAATTAAATTTTCGGGTCATAGACTTGAACTTCACACTTACACAAAGTATCAAACGGATGCCCAATAACATAAACTTTTCCGCCAACAACAGAAGCAGATGGTGTCCATTGAGCATTAAATGAATCTATAGCATTAAGGGTTGTCCAGGTTCTTGACGTTATATGATAAACTTCAACAGTATTAACCCAAAGACCAAATCCTTGAGATCCACCTATGACAAAGACACTATCACCTAATACTGCCAATGCTGGTTCAGACCGGGTTGTGAAAGGTGTATTGTTTCCTTCTGAGAGAGATGGAGAACTCCAAGTATTATCAGATGGGTCAAAAATCCAAACGGAATCAGCATAGTCTATTTGATCTTCGGCGCCGCCAAAAATAAAAATTTTCCCGTTTACCATTGCGGCTGTTGCTCCATAGTGAGGTGTAAACTGACCTTGTACTTGCGGTGTTGTCCAAGTGTCAGTGGCAGGGTCATAGATTTGGACTAGGTTGGAAACAGGAACTCCGCCGCCTATCGCGTAAATTTTTCCGTTAACGGCAGAGGTTGTTAATTCATAACGATCTTTGAATCCTGCTGAAGCAAACTTTGCCCACGAAGCGGACTGTGCTTGCGATAATGATGCAAATACTACAAGCGCAAGAATCGTGAAATGTATCTTAAAAATACTCATAGTTGACAGAATGTGAGATATATCCTATCCTATAAGTCAACTGAGAATGCAAAAGGTAACAAACTATTTCTAATCCCTCTTAAAAAACATCGGCATGAATCTTGGCGGCTGGATCGGTTTGTCGACTCGCTTCTCATCAAAGAGGGACTCCAAAATGTTTCGCGCTTCAGAATACCCGCCTTCTTTGAAAGCGTAGCCTTCGAGAAGTTCTACATACGAGCAGCGGGTGCATCCTTTAAATCCCTGGTCTTCGAGAAATGCCATCGTATGTTCCGATCTGCATTTCGGGCAGATCTCGGTAATACGCTTGACCCATCCAAGCTCCTGGTCGTAAAATCCTTCCGTCGTTTTAAACTCGTTTTTATTTCGAAGATCCGGTCTTGGCGGTCGCATAGGTGCTCAT
>Ga0207152_1105_pt1 | contig 18329 bp, 11 predicted proteins | sample Alteio_BWMinHeat_30_FD_153590 | JGI IMG/M metagenome (GOLD analysis project Ga0207152, IMG submission 153590) | Enriched cells from forest soil in Barre Woods Harvard Forest LTER site, Petersham, Massachusetts, United States -... | ecosystem: Environmental > Terrestrial > Soil > Temperate forest >... | reverse complement strand
TCCTATTATTGGCAGCGAGCAGGCTTTTCGTGCTTCATAGATCTTCGCAAGTGCGATGGGTTTTATTGCTGGGCCTGACAATCCACCTGTTACTGTAGAGATGCGAGGCATACGCGAATGAATATCCACGGACATACCAATTACGGTATTAATAAGACTAATCGCATCGGCACCGGCTGATTCGCATACTTGGGCAAAGGGCGTAACACTGGTAACGTTCGGAGTAAGCTTGATAATAAGTAGCCTCTTGGTAAGCGGACGCAATGCTTTTGTTAATTCTTCTACTCGTACAGGATTCGTGCCGAATGAAAGACCGCCGTCTTTCACGTTAGGACAGCTTACATTTATTTCATAACCGGCGAGATTCTTCGTGGCATGAGCTTCAATATGCTCTAATACTCCGCAATATTCCTCCTGGCTCGAGGCAGCAATATTGGCGATGATCTGGGTATCAAAATTCGCGAGGTATGGAAGTTTCTCTGTTACGAAAACATGAACGCCGACATTTGCCAAACCGATCGAGTTGAGCATGCCGGAAGCCGTCTCGACAATACGCCGGGGATAATTCCCGGGGCGAGGTTTCCAACTTACTGATTTTGTGACGATACCACCCAGACCGGAAATATCACAGAAATCTTTTGCTTCCGAACCATAGCCGAATGTGCCGCTCGCAACAAGAATCGGATTCTTGAATTCAACTCCGCCTATTGTTACGCGCATGTCAGTCATGTATTTCGGGCTACACTCCTCGTACTTTCTTTGCTCCTGTTTTCTTTTTTGGACCGCGTCTCTTTTTTGCCGGAGGCATATTGATCTTTTCTGCTATGACACGTGCCTGCAGAAAGTGATGCAGATAATCTTTGCCGCCTGCTTTGGAATCGGTACCACTCATATTGAATCCGCCAAATGGATGTACGCCGACAAGCGCGCCGGTGCATTTCCGGTTAATATATAAGTTGCCGACAAAAAATTCCTTCGATGCGCGTTCGAGCTTCGAGCGATTCTTTCCGTACACTGCTCCGGTCAAGCCGTATTCAGTATTATTTGCTACCTTCATGGCTTCCTCAAAATCTTTGACAGGAATAATAGCGAGCACTGGTCCGAAGATTTCCTCCTGTGCAAGGCGTGCTGTTGGTTCGATATCTGCAAAAACTGTAGGTTTGATATAATAACCCTCTTTACCTGCAGCTACACCACCGGTGATAAGCTTACCTTCGGATCTTCCGACCTTAATGTATTCCAATATCTTTTGATGCGACCGCTGGTTTACAACAGGCCCGATGGCTTTATTACTAACTGGATCTCCGATCTCGAGCTTTTCGGTAAGCTCTTTTACTTTTGCTACGACTTTATCGTAAACCGGACGCTCGACAATGGCGCGCGAACAAGCTGAACATTTCTGTCCCTGAAATCCGAAGGCCGAAGCGACAATTCCTGCAGCCGCATTATCAATATCGGCATCTTTCAAAACGACGATTCCATCCTTGCCGCCCATTTCCGCCACGACACGCTTGATCCATTTTTGTCCTTGCTCAGGAATAGCAGCAAATTGGCTGACCCGCAAACCGATCTCTTTCGACCCTGTAAAAGAAATAAACCTGGTGATAGGACTTGTGACAAGATAATCACCGATCTCGCCTCCAGGAGCAGTGAAGAAATTCAACACGCCATCAGGAAGCCCGGCTTCCCGCATGATATCTGCAAAAAGCCACCCCATCATCGGCGAATCGCTCGATGGTTTCAAAATGATCGTATTGCCCGTAACTATAGCGGCACTGGACATGCCGACTAAGATTGCGAACGGAAAATTCCATGGGGGGACAATAAGCCCTACTCCTAGCGGCAGATATTCCAGATATCCCCTCTCACCCTGATTTTTATGAACCGGTTGTGGTCCTGCAAGATGGTACATCTCGCGGGCATAAAATTCAAGAAAGTCTATTGCCTCGGCTGTATCTGCATCCGCTTCGGCGTAATTTTTCCCGACTTCCAGGACCATCCATGCATTAATTTCATATCTGCGTCTGCGGCAGATAGCAGCCGCTTTAACAAGGATATCAGCCCGCTTATAAGGATCATAATTTTTCCAGGTTTCGAATGTAGCCGCTGCCGTATCCAGAGACCGTTGCGCTAAACCGACAGTTCCTTTTCCGAATTTTCCGATTATTTCATTCGGATGAGCAGGATTTTTGGAGATAATATAGTCGTTGGTTTTTATCCTCTCCGCACCAATAAGGACAGGATATTCTTTGCCAAATAAAGCACGCGCCTCTTTCAGCGCATGTTCCATTGCTGCCTTTTCTTTTGGAAGAGAAAAGTCTTTATATGTTTCGTTATGAAAATTAGACAGTCTTTTTGCGGGCATCTCCTTATTTTCTCTAAAATCAATCAATCGTATGACACGTAGCCACACAAGAACAAAATAAACGAGAAATTGAATTCAGTATTTTCCTAATCGGTAAAACCGGGGCGGTATCGGTCGCGAAGCCTGCCTATATAAGTAAGAAACGACGAAAAAAGCTTTCGCTTCGATCCGCTAAGGAGATTAAATTCGCTCGCACACGTATTGGTATTGACCGTGAGATCGTTTTTCAGATCGCTTCGATGGATCTTCAGCAAATACTGATCTCCTTCCGGGCATTGTGGTGTAATATCTGATTCCTGGATAGAAAATAACTCTTCTTGCTGGATAAAATGCAGGAGCGTGTCCTCATCTCTCGGCTCAATAAAGGCTAAGCCGCGCGGTCGTTTCCATCCTCCTTTTTTTAAGCGCTGGTCGGTATTAAATGTTATCTGTCCGGACGTATCGAGAAAGATCTCATCATGCGGAGTGTTCAAAGAACCGGAAGCTACCAGGCGTAATGTATAAGTAAAAGTTTGTGCCGGAGGAGGAACGGTCTTCTGATCTGTTTCGGATTTCGACGTAGTAACAGATTTGCTGCTGCTGCATGAAAAGAAAGCCGCCGATAGGATAATAATAACAGATAATGTTTTAGAATTCATGCTTTGTTTTTAAAGATAGTCCGAAAGCAGTTGCAAGGTCGATCTGACGGATGGTATAGAATCGCTATATGTCCGCAATAGAAAATCCGTTTTCTCGTTTGTAAACTGATCGGCTATGTACGGATCGCCGAAACAGATCACTCCCAATGGATGGGTATTTATTTCTTTCATCACGACTAAGGCTCTAGATGATAGCGATTCGGTTCCTGCTTCTCCGGTCAATACACCATGTGGGCGCTGTAGGAATATTAATAAAGGTGAGCGGCCCAAATCAATATCTGAAGCTGATAACATATTATCAAACATATAGATACCAATCCCGTTAAGATGTGAAGTAAAAAATGTAGTGATCATCTCCACTTGTTTTTTTGCTTTGACCGAACCGGAAGCAATAAGTACGGAGGAAGGCCGAAGTGGTTTCGGAATCTGACCTTCGACGGTAATGGATCTTCGTGCCGCACCAGAAGCAATTGCATCGTGCTCTTGCCATTGCACCGAAGCACTGAGTGGTTTTGGAACTGCATATTTGCTCCGGAGCTTATCTATCCTCTCTACACGGTTATTGATCATCCCTTCCGATAGTATCCCTTGCGCAAAAGCATTTGCCAATGCATCAAAAGCTGCAATCGGGTCAGTAGGCATAAGCAAAATATCCGCACCTGCTGTAAAAGCATGCAAAGCAATTTCACCGGGATCGCTCAAAATTTTCCGTAATCCGTACATTTCAAGAGAGTCCGTAATAATCACTCCTTCAAAGCCGATCTCTTCTCGTAACAGTTTATGCGTCAGAAAAGGAGAAATGGTCGCAGGCAAATGATCGGATGTCCCCTGCGCCCCCAGCGACCGGGCAAGTTTCGGCGCGGATATGTGTCCTGTCATAATTGAAGGGATACCTTTCATAACAAGATCTTTGAATGGGATAAGTTCAAGCGCATCGAATTCTTCGAACGACTTATCTATGACCGGCAGATCGTAATGCGAGTCAATATTCGTATCGCCATGCCCGGGAAAATGTTTTGCCGTTGCAATAATGCCTGCGTTCTCAAGTCCTTCATAAAAATGTTTCGCACACTCAGCTACCGTATCCGGATCATCGGAAAAAGCTCTTATATTAATGATAGGATTATTCGGATTTGAATTGATATCGGCAACCGGAGCAAAATTCCAATGTAAACCGAGCGAAGACATTTCATCTCCGATCGCTTTGGCAACTTGCGTAATGCCTTTCAGATCTCCCATCTTTTCAAGTGCCATCAAATGCGGGAATTCCGTACCGCCGGAATGCAGACGCATCGGCAGTCCCCACTCGCAATCGCAGGACATCAATAGCGTAGGCAGGTTCGATTTATCCGCACGTTCCTGAAGCTCTCCAATGATCAAGGATACCGATTCGATCGTACCTCCGAAAATACAAAACCCTCCGGCATATTTCTGCTCGATGAGTTCATTGATGAATTTGCGGTACTTTTCATCTTCTTCATACTGCGATATTTCCAGACGAGGCATGATGACCTGGCCCAATATATCGGTTGGTTTTATATGCGCGTGATCCACAGCCATCTAAACAAATGAAAAGATGGATGAATCTCAGCCCCCATTACCAGCGTTCATATTCTGTGAGCGAACAAGACCAGTCGAACAATCCGATCAAGCAGCTTCTCGATGAGCATGTTGCATTCCGCATATCCTGCAATGACTTGCTTGGATTTATCGAAAGGCTTGAACGTGACGGATACCGAGCAACTATCACTACAAGTGACTACGCACTCATGCTCAAAACACGTGAAAATATTCGCGAACATCTGAATGTCCACCTTATCAAAGAAGAAGAGATATTCTTCCCGCGTTTGGAAAAGCTTGTGCCCCAGGGAAGGATCAAATTTCTATACTTAAATTACGATCATGAATATCTTCGCAATTATTTCGAAGATTTTTGTTCTATCGTATCGGATTTTGAAAATGACCGGGTACCGATGCATGTGACGATACGAAGGCTGATCGAAACCGGACGACTCATCATCCATAATCTGCTTCAGCATATACTTGCCGAAGACACCGTGTATTTTGAAGTTGCCGAATCTGGATTTTCCAAATCGGAACTGGATGAAATGGGTAACGAAATGAAGCGCCTCGAAGCGAAACTCAAAGAACAATTATAATTTCACCAAAGAATGAAGTTAACTCCTTCACAGAATTCTGCGCTCGATCTCACCCGGCATACGGCAATAATAGCAAATGCAGGTTCGGGTAAAACACGTGTGCTGGTCGATCGTTATCTGAAAATTCTTGAAGAGCACAATGATCTGCATCCAAGAAATATTGTAGCCATTACCTTCACTGATGCTTCAGCACGCGACCTCAAGAAAAAGATCGCAGAAGAACTTCGTCGAAGAATAGTAGATTCTTCTGACACCGACAGACGCGCACGTTTACTTGAAATCCGTCAACAGCTGCCTGGCGCCTATATTTCGACGATCCATTCGTTTTGCATTCAACTATTACGCACGTACCCGGTCGAAGCCAATGTCGATGCATTGTTCACGATTTTAGCAAGCCCCGAGGACCAGCTACTGCGCGAAGAGTGCGTACAATCGTCATTTTATTCAATTCTGAAGAAAGCATACGCAGATGAAAACTCCGCAGAAGCAGGACTACTTCCTGTTTTTCGTCTCTTCGGGAGAAGAAGAGTATCCTCACTTATTCATTCATTTCTCGGTTCCAGATTTCGTGTAGAGAATCTTAGGGAGGGAATATACTCGCACAAAAATGAAGAGATAGTCGCGTCCTGGAATGATAGATTGGACTATATAGTAAAAAATGAGATCCTAGGCAAAATAGATATTTCTTTCTTTACACGCCTCCTGAAAGGTAAAACAAAGCAAGGCAAAAATCGTCAAAGGGCCGATGAGGCCGTCGTATCTTATCTGGGTTCTAATTCTGATAAAGGAAAATTACAAGGCTATAAAGAGCTGAAAGAATCGTTCTTTACTAAAGAAAATAATCTTAGCGGGAATCTCTTTGCGGCTGAAGTAAGAGAAGACTTTCTCCAGGAAGCAAAACAGATAGTACTCCCGTACAATAAATATCGCAGACTTATTGAGAGTATTATAGCTTATCAAGGAAGCAAGTACGACGCGCTCTATCTCCAGTATTGCCGGCAGCTCTTTGAAATTTATGAAGAGGTACGGAAATATTACACCAGCCAAAAGGTCAACTACAGTTTTTTAGATTACGATGACGTCATCGAGAACGCATTGAAACTTGTCAGGATACCGGAAATACAGGCTGAACTGGTAAAACGTTTTTCGCATATTCTCATCGATGAATACCAGGATACGGATGCCGCCCAATATGAAATTGTGAAATCACTTACTGTCGGCTTTCAAGAAACGAACAGATTAACTGTTGTCGGCGACCCAAAACAATCGATCTATTCTTTTCGCAATGCCGAATTGGAACTCTACCAGAAAACGGTTAAAGAGATCTCTGAGACACATCATGACAACTCTGCAGTTAACCTGTCAGAGTCCTTTCGTATGTTATCTCATCCCCTGGCTTTCATTAACCGGATATCGGAACAGTTATTTGCCGATATCCCTGAACATTCGTCCGAGTATAACTTTACTCCGCTTATCGAAGCACGAAACGAGCAAAAAGAAGGATCGGTAGAGATCTTGTTGCCTCTTGACAGCAAAGAGCTTGTCAAACCCTTTTATTTCGATGATGAAGACGAGGATGAAGTATTCGATGATATAAGTATCAATGAGGTTGAGCTCATTGTTGATAAAATTAAAAATATTATTTCGGATACGAGCGGGAAATACCATATCCGAAAAAAAGATCCTGAGACGAGCGAAGGTTTTAAAGAAGCTACTCCACACTATAGCGATATTGCTATTTTATTACGCGCCAGGACTCATCAGCAGGAAATTGAAACGGAATTACGCAAAAATCATGTCCCCTTTATTACCTATAGTGGTAAGGGGTTCTATTCGCAGCCCGAGATAATCGATGCGACTAATTACTTGCGCTTCCTGGTAAATCCGAACGATGATATTGCTCTTGCAGGAATTCTGCGTTCCCCGTATTTCGGCCTATCCGATGTAGACCTTTACCGCCTCGCGCCGGAGTATAACTCCGAGACAAATCTCTGGCAAAGATTTTCTCTTTCTGATCGTACGAATGAATACTTTTCCCGTGCGTACGAAAAATTAACCGAAAATCTTCAACTGGTAGGCAGAGTCAGCACACAATTCTTACTGCAAAAGGTCATTCAGGAATCCGGGATTCTCGGCATACTTGAATCGCTTCCCGGCGGTGAGCAAAAAATTGCAAACCTCGAAAAATTTCAGCGCTTTGCTCTCTCGTTCGGAAGCGAAGGATATTCCGGGACCTTCGATTTTGTCGAAAGAATGACTCTGCTTATGGAGCGTGACGAGGCCGAAGCACAGGCAGAACCGCAGACCGATGTCAATGCCATCCATATTATGACTATCCATAATGCTAAAGGCCTTGAGTTTCCTATCGTATTCCTCCCTTACTTACATTCCTTCTTAACATTTCGCGGTCCCGGAAGAATGTGGAATACTCTCGATAATGATCTTGGTCTTGGAATTGATCTGCCTGAGCAATCCGGAAAACTTCCTATTGCCGAACTCATTAAGTTACGGGCTCGTGAACGTGAGATCGAAGAAGAAAAAAGAGTTTTTTATGTAGCAATGACTCGCGCCAGAGATCACCTTATTCTTTCGGCTTCACCAAGAAAGCGATACAGGAATACAAGGATCGGATGGGTCTTCGATGCACTTGGCGTCAATACCGATGAGCTTAATAGTATCGAAGAGATCATTTTTCCTACGGAGATTACACGTTATCGTGAAGAAAGTGAGAATACTACTGATGTAGTTCAATTTGGTATTCCGCTCATCGCCGGAAAAAATCAATTATCTGAAACCGGTGAGCTGCCGCAAGAGCAAGTCCCTTACTTTGATAATGCTGTATTCCTCCTGAAAGATATAGAGCCTTCTGAAAGCGTCGGCCGCTATAGCCCTTCACAGCTTCTGACTTTTTTGGAATGCCCGACAAAATATTATCTTCGCTATCAGCTGGGTTTACCTGAAGAAGCCCGACTTCCCTACTATAATGAAGCTGATGTCCTTGCCGAAAATGTCCAGGGCAGTGTCTTCGGACAGATCCTGCATAAAGTTCTCGAACGGTCGAGTTTCTTTTTTTTCAATGATTTTTATGATAAAAAATTATTGGATGACGTATTTCATTCTGTTTGTAACGATCTGCATATCTCCGAAGAATCGCGAAATAAATTTTCCAAACGAGTTCACACCGATATCGAAACTGTTCTCTCTACAACAGTAGGGAAATTGGCTTTATCCTCACGGAGCTACCAGAGTGAACTTGCATTGCGTTCAAAGCTGGCTAGCGGTCAAGTCCTTTCAGGAATTATAGACCGCCTGTTTCTCGACGAGGAAGGAGTCTGGAATATCCTCGATTACAAAACCGATATTCGCGAGAATCGTGAAAAGAAAAAAAGATACGAATTCCAATTAACGTTTTACGCATATCTTGTCTCATTATTATACAAAACGGATGTGGTAAAAGCTCATGTCCTTTATACGCATTCCGGAAATACGGCCACTTCTCTCTTTATACAAAAGGATTTTTCCGGTATTGGAAGTCAATTGCAATCACTTGTAACGGAGATTCGTCTTCAAAGAAAAATATCGTCGCTGGATGAACCGCTGCGTAATCTTTCCCATTGTCCCGAGTGCCCCTATTTTAGTCGGTCGGCAAATCTGTGTATTGCCGGATCGGGGAAAGAGCCCGTGGCACTTCAAACGGAATTATTTTAAAATGTTTATATGGCTCTGCAAAACCTTTTTATTATTTAAAAACACTATTTTTCATGCACCAGCTTTACCGTTTTAACCTCTCCGAAGCCCGTTGATATTCTTGCATACAGCGTACCACTTGGTAAGTTCGTGCCATCGACCTGCACCGAGTGCATTCCTGCTTCAAGGGAAGAGCCTCGCCCATCGCCCCAGACAAGCCTTCCAAGTTCATCATAAATTGTTAGCTGAATATATGCCATTTGTTTCAGTGTAAATTTCAGAGTTGTTTCTTTCATGAATGGATTATGGCTGGACGTTAAGGAAACTAAATAAATTTGAGATGATGGCACAATCGGGTTTACGCCAGAATGCTGTAATAGAAATCCCAAACCTATGGAATCAAGAGTTGGCAATACAGTATCCTCTACAGCATTAGTATCTCCAGCCTCTTTCTCTGAAAGATATGTTGCATGACGGCTCGAAATACCCTGATTATATTGCTGATCTATACCGAAACCACTACATTCTTTATGATCTATCATAAATTTCAAAACAGCAAGAGTAGTGTTTTGAATATTGCTGTATATTCCTTCAGCATACGCATTCGCAATAGATAAAAGACAAGCGCAGAAGTAATTAGGATTCGGGTTTAAATAAATAATGCTTATAAGCCAATAGCGATAACGGTCATATCTTGTTGTATCTTGAAGATCATACTCCTGCACATCCGCATCCATCTTTGAAAAAGCATGGAAAGAATTCGCGCTATCTAACAAAGCACAAGATTCAATATAATGCCTTAACGAGTCATATTGCATTTTATATTCGGCCCGATTCATAGGTTGGCCTGCCATCCATTGAGCCAATAGCTTACAGCTATCAGGTGGTTGCGTCTGAAATGAAAAAGTCTCATCTCCTTTTTGAACATTCTTTGATGAATAGCCTTGGCAGCCTGGATTGGAGACACTCGTTTCCTCACTGAGAACTGTTATGGGCACATCATAAGTTACACCGTTCGCTCCAATATTTTGACAAAAAATAAGTGATGTATTGTCCGGATCCCAATTTACAGTACTTATCGAGGGATCTATCTTATGAGAATTATTATTAAGTCCCCAAAAGTTCTTATCTACGCTTGCAATATAGCAAGAACCTGTACCGCCCGCAATGGCAAAAACAAGAGGAGACACGGACTGAGAAGTACTTTCGATATTATTCCCCCCCATTGTCTCCACCAGGTTGCTCTTTTTCCGAGATATATTTGCGATTGATCATTAAGTAAAATCTGTCCGGTTCCTAAGTCTTGGCAATTACCTTTTATTGTATTATAAGGTGCTAGATCACTGCTCCCTGAACTAAGTCCATGAATACCTGAAAAATCGACAACAGTATTCAAGTTTGTAGTTAATACTCCAGCTTGTCCACAATTCAAAATGCTTGTGAATACAATATTAGGGTTATCATTTGTACCGCTAACATAAGCATTGGTCATCCCAGAAAGTTGATTATAATTTACAATACCGGTATAGTTATTAGAATAAATTCCGTAAGTGTTAGGTTGATTAGGAAAACCTTGTCGGTTATTTGAGATAGTATTACTACAAATGTATGATTTAGTTAATGGGGTTGATCCTTGTATAGGTGCACTCAAAATAAAAATGCCTTTACTGTACCCATTATCGGAGATCGTATTCGACATCACATTGCCAGTGGAGTTCTCCAAAGCAATGGCAGCATTCATAGAGCAATATGCATTCGAACTATAGGTAAACAGATTATCTGTAATATTAAGATTTGCATAGTCATTACTATTATTAAAATTTTTGATGTAAATTCCGTACTGTGTACTCGGGTCATGTCCGCCATTGAGATTATAACTGACATCGAATGAATTGCCAGAAATAGTAATCGGTCCATAGTCATTGTTTAGACTATATGCTATAGTGCGCTCTATCATAATCTCTTGCTCACTAATAGCATGGAATGTCATATTATCACCCATATAAATTGGAGCTTGCCTTGGATCGGTGAAATGAAATCTCATCGCTGAAACTAAACCGCCAGAAAATAATATCGCATCCTGTGATCTCCCCCCTGATATCGTGCCAGGTATAAATTTGATTTTGCCAATTCCACTATTAAGATTTTTATAATCTGTACTTATTGAAGTAAAAGTTTGGGGATTAGCATAATCATTTGCCTGCACCGTCATAACGTCTACCGACTGATTTATCGGGATAAATGAGAAAATAGAACTATTAGTTAATGTTGTATATCCTACATTCAAAGTGAAATATCCTGTTGCCTCAGTATTAATTGAAGTAAGTGATGTAGATAAATTCTGTTGGCGAATGCTCGGCTCATATAAAATATTAATGATGCCTTTATCAGATATAAAAAAATCTGGTATATCAGCAAACTCTGCATCTCCATGGATATTCAAGTCAGCTGTTAACTTATTCCCATTAGCCTCTACTAATCCTTGAAGCCTAATAGGCACGTCTATCGAAGAACTCCAGTAAGGTGATCGATAACATTCCCAATTGCAATTCGGATTAATCGTTATTCCACCATAATTACCGAAGGGAAAGAATAAAGCTATCGGCATAGTATAAAGAGTAGCCGGTGCATCGCCTAGTGCATCGCCTATTGTTAATCCAGCATAAGCAGTAAATAGTAATTGGCCAAAAATAGTTACGTTTGCAGCATATTGCGGATACCAATATTCGCCGCTATAAGGGTAAGAAGTGGGTTGCGGAGTATATGTAACAGCGCCATAGTTAGGATCCGTCCATACGGTTAATTTCCTACCATTACTTAAAGTTGCATCTTGAGTGCCACCATGAGACCTGCCATCAGTTAAATAACACTCATTCGTAACAAGCGTACTCTCCTCAATGTCCTCATCAAAGAACCTGAAATTCCGGGCATAAAAATGAGTAGTCCCAGATCTCCAATGCATATGAATGCCCATCTGGTTGACTGCACCTATATAACTAGTGGGGTCGGCTTGTAAGCCACTATTATCCTGATTCAAAAGTAAACGGGTATCACCAGTTATAGGATTATTTACATCAAATCCATTATCATGACCTCGGGCGATTATCAGCGGGTTTGCTGCCGCAGCACTGCCATCAGAAGTTAGATTTAGCTGATACATGCAATGAAATTGATTGTAATTACCGGTTTGATTATCATACGGATTAGCAAAAGCAATTATCGGTTCATCCACAATGCCGGATGTACCCCCTACTGTCCTATGTCCAACTGCACCATTGAGTAGTGAAAGTGAAGGCAATGGAGTTATCTGTCCAGAACGGTCCTCCAAAATTCCGTCCACATACCATGCAATATCTGCTGAGGTTGCTATTGTATGCCGAGTAAGATTATTATAGAGTATAAGCCCGTCATGCATCAGCACATAAACGCTATATACAGGAGAAGATGAACCGGCAACGCTCGAAACAACTATTCTTGCTCGTGACGCAGTAGTATATGTTAATGCGTTAGCGCCTGTAAATAAATGCCACGGATCAAAAAATTGCTTAAAATTATTACCCCCACTATTGTTAAGTATTTCTGTGCCTATAGCAGTTGCATTCAAATATTTTTGTACTATAACAATATTGGTTGCTGTATTAACGAAAGCGACACCAAATTCCGGATTACCATTTATATTATATGGCCCACGAGGATCGCAGGCAATTGTGGGTATTGCATAAGTAGAACCGGGTGTGCTTACTTGAATCGGCGCCGTAGCAAAAGCAGAAGCAGTTGTACCTGTCGTGATGTCTACTACTGTAACAAAAATTTGGTTAAGATTTGAACACCAGGTGATATAAAGATATTTTGTATCGCAACAGATATCGAATATATCGCGCATATCCATACCGGAAATTGTAATGTAACTATTGTTGGCAACATTATCAGCATGAGCATAATTATACTGAAAAATATTATCCCGAACTATTTGCGTATTGATTTCGGGATTAGGAAGCCCGTCTAATTCAATATGTATTTGTTTGTCCGATAATGGATTTGTATTAGTACCTCGCTCATCGTTAAGTCCCTCAATAACAAATCTATTACCTGTATGTCCGTTATACGAAGCTGATTCTACCCATACGTAGCGCACACTACCTAAAAGATTTGCAGTAGCTTTTGGGTTAGTTGAAGGAAATATTCCGGAATTCCAGGTGCCTGGTCCTCCGTCGCTGAAATGACCGCCTGATATTATGCCAGGGAGTTGACATCCTGGATGATGCACTAAATCAGTGGGGTCATATTTTTCTGAGGGCACTGCAAGTTGATTACCCAGAAGAAACCATCCGGCACCGTGATCATAAGATGGATCAGGATTTATGAGCCAGGGTTGTCCTCCATTTCCAGCAAAAGCAGTGGTCCTGGAAGTAGTCCACTGCCCATAATTATTAGCAGCGAGGCATTCCATCTGTATTATAATAGTTGGATCAGTAGATGAAAAGTTTAATCCGTCAGGCACTTGATATTGACATGTTTGTGTAAGGCTTGAACCATTTCCATTCATTGGAGAATTTGTCGGAACGTATTCCGAATTACCTATTGGATAAAAAAATTGCCCCGATGCTGTTCCCGTGATCATCAAAAAAAACAGAACTAGATGCCATACAGGTATCGGATGTCTAAGTCTCCAAATATAAGCAAACTGTGTATATGCCATGTTTATTTTAAAAACTCTTTTTGACAGATTCGTTTTCATGATAATACCTTTTTGAGAATGATGATGATAAAAAAATGCGTCAGAAAATAACGGCAAACGAGTAACGTCTTATGTTCGAGTGTTGCCTTCAGCATAATTCGGCGCTCTTTGCTTGGGAGTAACGGATAAAAGGAGATATAGCCGTTATTCTAGGAGCAATATACTACATTATTTCCCAAAATCCAAATATTGTGAAAAGCCCCATATTCTATAAAGGCACATCAACCCCGGAATTGCTACATTTTTTTTTCGTAATAACCTACTTCAATCCCACCGATACCCCAGCCAGATACCCTATTTCCATTACGCTTCTCAGCGACGGGCCATTATACGATGACTGGCTTTCGGTTAGTGGTGCGATCGTGGGAAATCCCCAAATTCTGAATGTACCGGTGATGCCAATATCTATCACATTATTTGTATAAACACTCAGCCGGGCTCTTGTGAATGCGGAGACGAGAAGGCCGTTCCAGATATCCGATGATTCAAATGTTTGCCGACTGCCGGTAGTAACTTTTTTTACTATCGCCGTTGCGCCGCCGAAACCATATCCTAAACTAATTCCAATTCCGAGACGAAAGAGGTCTGTGCGAATCACTGTCTTAATTCCTTCAAGTCCAAGGGTGGTTATTGTCAGGCGTTCGGCCACAGCAGCGTTATATTTGGGATCTACAGGATCGAATATCCATACTCCCTGATAACTGCGCTGCTCGCTCACTCCTTCGAGAACTACAGAGAGCGATTGCACATAATTAGTTGCAACCTGGTAGCGGATATTCCATATTAATGGCTTCGTAAAAAACTGCGGGTTGTCGTTGCCCGAAGATATGAATGGACTTTGTCCCGCGTATGCAAATGAAATTCCTATCTCACGTGGAGTATGCTGAGCAAGAGCAGGATGATAAAGGAAAAGGAAAAGGACTGCACAAAATAATGTTCGAGTCAAGGATCGTAAACCGGGTATGAGAAATAAAAAAACATCGTACTTATGTTCTTCTCTATTCTCAATTCCCCCATTCACAATTCTCAATTCTTTAATATACTCTCTTTTTCGGCTGATACTTTGTGATCGTTACCGGCTTGTAGTCAATAGCGATATTTCCATTTGTGCCTTTCGTAGCAAAGGTATGCTTCAGAAAATTGGCATCGTCGCGATCAGGGAAATCCTCGCGTGCATGGCCGCCGCGTGTTTCTTTACGTGCAATGGCGCAGGTCGTGGTGATCGCAGCAGTATCGAGAAGATTACCGAGCTCGATCGCTTCCAGGACATCTGTATTGAATTGCGAACCCTTATCGTCTATCGAAACATGCTTAAAGCGTTCGCGCAACGTGTTTATTTTATTCAATGCCGCAGTCATAACGGACTCAGTCCGGAAAATGCCGACATCTTCCATCATGATGTTCTGCATTTCTTCGCGGATCGCACCGCAGCCCTCGCCTTTTGGACGCGATTTTAATTCTTCGACGGTTTTCTTTGTCCACTCGCCGGCATCTTTTGGCAACGGAGCAAAGGTCGCAGACTTTAGGAATTCAACAATTGCTTTTCCGCCGCGTCTGCCGAAGACGATCAAATCAAGAAGTGAATTCGTCCCAAGACGGTTTGCTCCGTGAACACTGACACAAGCACATTCGCCGGCAGCATAAAATCCCACTGTTGTTTCGCCTTTGGCATTCTTTAACACACGTGCATTCATATCGGTGGGAATACCACCCATCGTATAATGCGCGGTCGGCTGAACCGGTACTCCTTCTTTTGTAGGTTCGACGCCAAGATATGTACGCGCAAAACCGGTGATCTCAGGAAGTTTTTCGTTTACGACCTTCGGATCGAGATGCGTAAGATCGAGCTCTACATAATATGTTCCATCCGAACCTTTGATACCGCGGCCTTGCCTGATTTCCGTAAGAATAGCGCGGCTCACCATATCACGCGGAGCAAGATCTTTGACTGTCGGCGCATACCGCTCCATAAAGCGCTCGCCATCTTTATTGCGCAGGACTCCGCCTTCGCCGCGTGCAGCTTCGCTGACAAGGATTCCAAGTTTCCACAAACCCGTCGGATGGAATTGCATGAACTCCATATCTTCGAGCGGAATGCCTTTATTATAGGATAGAATAAATCCGTCGCCGGTGCCGACATGCGCATTCGAGGTGATTCGCCAGATCCTGCCATCGCCGCCGGTAGCAAACATGACTGCTTTTGCATGAAATACATTTACTTCGCCGGAAAGAATATCGATCGCCACAACTCCCCTGCAGATACCATCTTCGTAGATGAGCTCTGTGACAAAATACTCGCTGAAAAAATTAACTTTATTCTTAATACAATTTTCATAGAGCGTGTGAAGCATTACATGACCGGTTCTATCCGCAGAGTAACATGCGCGTTTCACCGGGAGACGCTTCGAATCGGGATCATTCCTATCAACAGGCCTCGTATGCCCGCCGAAAGGACGCTGCGCGATCTTGCCTTCGTCAGTCCGCGAGAAAGGCATGCCCATGTGTTCAAGTTCGATAATAGCGCGCGGTGCATCGTTGCACATCACTTCAATAGCATCCTGATCGCCGAGATAATCCGAGCCTTTGACGGTATCGAATGCATGCCACTCCGGATTGTCTTCTTCAAGATTCCCAAGCGCGGCACAGACGCCGCCTTGTGCAGCGCCGGTATGAGAACGTAAAGGGTGAACTTTGGTGAGAACGGCACACGTATAATTCGCCGGAATTTCTACGGCGGCACGCAATCCCGCGCCGCCTGCACCGACAATAACAACATCGAAAGTATGGATCATAAAATTATATTAGACTGCAAAAATACGAAACGAACCGAGATTAGCAAGCTTTTTAGGATTTTACAACTATCCCGGCTCCGAATGAATCACGATACGAGATAGCTCAGGATATTTTTTTCGTAACAAACGCTCGAGAGTCGTTACGATCTCATGTGCATCGGCTAGTGATAGCGCCTTATCCAAAATAACGGTAAACGAAAGCTTTAATTCTTTAAATGGCTCTGATTGAAATAAGATCAATTCGCGAACATCTTTTACTAAAGGATGCGAAGCTTTTGCAAGCGCTGACATCTCGTCGGCCAATACTTTCTTATCGGAAGTAAGGTCATGTACGGTTGTCATTGCATAATCCGGTCGTTCTTCCTCAAGATGAAGAATAATTTTTGTAATGCCCGGCAAATGTTTTTTAATATCTGCTTCGATATATTCGGATTTTCTGTGAGCCCCTGCAAAACTCGATGCCGGCGGAAATTCAAGATGCAGATCAAGGGTAATACTCCCTTTTTCATCTTTGCTTAACTCGATATTATGAGGCAGCACTCCGTGTTCCGAAGTAATAAGCTTAATTGTCTCGAATGTCGACTCATGCTCGAGTTTTACCGCATGGGAACGTAGGTTGACCTCAGCGCCAGAAAATTCTCTTTCTAATTTTTCTTTTATTTCATTAAGAATATGCTCAACGGTAGCAAAAGGCAGGATGCGATTGATCGCAATAGTTGCTTCAATAAATAATTTTGGTCCCGAATGCCTCATCCGAAGTGCTTCAATATTCTGAGTACCCTCTACACTCTTAATCATTCGTGAAGCTTTTTCATAATCTTCTGTGTGAGCATAACGGTCGGTCAACGCATCCAAAGCGTCTTTTCCTTGCCGTATACTTAATGTAGAAACAAAGCCTGCCACGAGCATTGCAGCATAGGAATCAGCGCCTTCGAGATGCAAATATTTTGAAAATATCAGGCCGATGAACACCACAATAACACTGAGACTATCGGCAAAGAAATGAAGTGCATCGGTTTGCAGAGCCTGGGAACGCTCAGCTTTTCCAACTACCCCCAGTTTGTGAGACCGCCAGAAATCAAGAATGAACGAGCCTATCAGAATCGAGAATGTAATAGCATCTATCGTCAGCTTTACCGCACTCGGATGACGAAGCCGGTCGAGAGCTTCGATAAAGATCCACACGGAAATACCCAGCAAAAGCGCGCTTTGAAAGAGTGCAGTAAGATTATCGAATTTTCCATGGCCATACGGATGATCGCTATCGGCAGGTTTTGCGGTGATACGAACAGCGAAGAGTGTGAGTAATACTGAGAATAGATCGAGTCCGGATTCGGCGGCAAGCGAGATAAGAGCCAGAGAGCCGGAGAGCAAACCGCCAATGAGTTTTGCCGCGATCAGAATCAGCGTAACGAAGATCGAGATCCAAGCCGTCCGAAGCGTAGCGATGTTAACTTCTGACTTCATACTTATCTCTGTGACTTCAACGATGTGCCCGAGGCGAGACTTGAACTCGCACAGCCTTGCGACTACTGCGCCCTGAACACAGCGTGTCTGCCAATTTCACCACTCGGGCTTTTTTTAATGCGCCGTAAAACAGCTTCCCGAAGAAGAGGATTCCGTGGACAGTTTCAATTAACATCATGATAATAAAATAATTAATCGAATAACACTATATACAAAAGAACATACGGATTCGGACACATTCTTTTGAATTATATTTGAAACAATTAGTGTTTGATAGCATACACTTATTACCACCCAAGTACAATAACGCGATTTTCGTGGAATCTATAATAGATGTTGTTTTTTTTGTTTTGAGTTGACTCTATGCTTCGTTATAAGGCAGACCGCCGCACCCTCGTTTACATGTTCATCACAACTGCTCTGCTCTATGTGCAATGGAACATCACCGGATTTAATATTTTTCTCTATGTCGTATGTCTGTTC